>JABLTL010013951.1_pt1 | contig 29634 bp, 20 predicted proteins | sample 7160151 | NCBI WGS metagenome assembly JABLTL01 (sample SAMN14651223, study PRJNA627086) | human gut metagenome | isolation source: feces | host: Homo sapiens
ACAGTTGCGGAATCGAGATCTTCCTTCGTAAAGGAGTCCTTGATGAAACCGTCTATATGATACTTTTGGGCAAAAGCCAAAGAGGATGTGAATACAAAAAAAAGTAAGAAAAGTCGTCTCATACAGTATTGTTTTAGCTGTTCCATCTTGGCATTGAAAGGTCAAGGTGGAACAACTTAAGTGATGTTAGTTAAAATCCAAATACGAAGCCCATACCTGGAGCTGGCTTGGGAGGTGCCAATGTCGTTGATGGCGTTTTTGGCGCAGTAGTTGGTACGGCTGCTGTCTTATAACAATTACAGTTGTTGCTCCCACATGGGCAGTTGTCGACTTTAGACGGAGGACAGCCGCAATTGTTACTATCGCAAGTGCAGTTGTTCGGAAGCGTATCACATTTGCAGTTGTTATCGATACCACCGCTTAAAGCGGCAAACCCACCTCTTAGCAATCCCTCCTTTGTCTCCTTCAGAGGGACGAAGCCTTGTTTGGCCAATAGTGTCTCTAGGTTCTTTAGGTTGTTCATTGTGTTATTATTTGAGTTTGTTAGAAATGATGTTTTCAACTCAGTCGTCAACATGATTCTCCTTTGTCTTTTGGGAGGCTTCATCAGATGCGCTGTGTTAAACCGATATTCCCCTCGTTCTCCTTAGCGCGTCAAATATTTTTATCCATCTTTGATGATTAGTGCAAGCTGCTTTCTGCTTTCAGTTCGATGTTGTAGATTCTTGTTGTATCGCAAAGATAGGGCAAAATGGTTTAACATGCAAGGGTTTGGCTTGTTTTTTTCCTTATTTTTTTGATATGCGGCCTTTCGGCAATCTTCTTGGGGTTTGCTTGGCGGCGTACGGGGAAATGCTTACCTTTGCAATCGTTTTATTCTATCATGTAAGGTTAACTTAAATCGCTTAAAACGCATGAACTCAAAAGTGAAAGGTTTTGTGGCTGGCGTGCTGGCCGCTATCTTTTATGGCACCAATCCGTTGGGAGCCGTCTATTTGTACCAGGACGACATCAACTCAGCCTCGGTGTTGTTTTACCGCTATGGCTTGGCAGTGGTGTTCTTCGCCTTGTGGATGATGGTGAAGGGCGAGAGCTTTCGCATCAGTTGGGGCCACGCCATCCGCTTTGTCGTCTTAGGCGGCGTGTTCGCCTTGTCGTCGATAGCCCTCTTCCTCAGTTTCCACTATATGGATGTGGGCGTTGCCTCGACCATTCTCTTTAGTTATCCCATCATGACCGCGGTGCTCATGGTGGCGTTCTTCCATGAGCGCATCACCTTGACCACCACGCTCTCCATAGCCTTGGCCACCCTTGGCATAGCCATGCTCTATCGGGGCGACGGCGACGTGGCGCTCTCCTCGGTGGGCGTGGTACTTGTGCTGCTGTCCTCGCTGCTCTACGCCGTTTACATCATCAGCGTAAACCAGTGGACCACCAGCTATTCGCCCTTGAAGTTCACCTTCTGGATTGTGCTGGGCGGACTGTTCTCCATTGTGGCCTTCTCGTTTGTGTCGGGCGAGCATTTGCAGATGCTCCACGGCACCCGCCAGTGGGCCTCGGCCGTCCAGTTGGCCTTGTTGCCCACCGTGCTGAGCCTCTATTTCATGACCGTGTCGATCAATAACATCGGCAGTACGCCGTCGGCCATCATGGGCGCCTTGGAACCCGTCACGGGCGTGTTTATCGGATGCATGGTGTTCTCTGAGACCTTCTCGTTGCGTCTCGCCATCGGCATTGTGCTCATCCTCTCGGCCGTTATCATCATCATCATGGCGCGAAGCGACAAGAAACCTCAAGAAGCGGCGCCCAAACGCCACCGCATCAGCTTTGTGCCGCCCCGCCTCCGCTTCCCGTTCCATAGGAAGCATGAGTGAGCGCCATAGCCCATGCGCGCGATTCGGTTCATGGGCGTATCGCCTCTCGGGATGTCCATAACCAGTTGTCCCCCTCCTCCACACGACATGTGGGAGAGGGGGACAGCTGGTTATGGGAGGCCATGTGGGCGCCGGCCATGCGTCTCGTCGGCCAGAACGCCTAACGGTTGCCTTGGGGTTAGCAAAACAGGCGGAAGGCAACGAAGACGATGGAGCCTATGACATTGAGGCAGAGACTGATGAGCGGAACGATCCAACGGTCGCGCATCACCTCGTTGGCCTCGTCCTGGTCGGCCAGACTGATGGGTTGGCGCATCATCTTTCGGAGCGAGAAGGTGACCCCCACAGCGCAGAACGGTAGGCAAAGGCCCCAGATGAGCATGCCGCTATTGGAATCGTTGAGAAATGACGACAGGCCGCCCCACAGACCCACACCAACCGCCACGGCCATGGAGGCCAGCGCCACCTTCTCCAACTTGGCGGCCAGTGGCGAGAGGCCGAGCACAACCTGTATGCGGGGCGACAGGTTCAGGTCGGGCGCTAACCGTCCGGCAAGTTTGATCTGCTGTTTGAAATACCATGTCGTTATGAAAAAAAAAGCCAAGAACAGAATGCCAATGACGCCCACAAGGTCGTCGTCGCTGAAGCAGCAGCAGATGAGGGCCACGGCAAGGCTGGCGCTCTTCAGCCGCTCTTTCCAGATGAACAAGGCATACTGTTGCAGGCAAGTGAACTCCTCGGTGTCGAGGTTGTTCTCGGGATGCTCGCCCTTCACGGCGTGGGTGAAGTACATGAGGATGACGTGTGCGGACAGTGCCGACGTGAAGTAAAAGCGGAAGGTGTGCTCGACGCCGGAGACGCAGATGTGCAAGACGCTGAAGGTGAGAAGAATTACGCCCAACAGCACGTTGATGAGGGTGCTGGACCATGTGCGGCGCACGACGACAGGGCGTTCCTTGTTGCCCGTGGGAATGATGTTGCGGGTGCTTAAGATAAGAGGCTTCATGAATGGGAGGTAAGCGGCAGCGAGCGCGTGTGGCCCTCACCGCCGGATGATGATTAGTGTTGTGTTTGGGCCTCGGCGCTCTCCTCCAGCTTGTCGCCCTGCCTACTGGCCGGCGCGTGCTTAGGCAGGCGGCGGTTGCGCCGTAAGGCGTCGGCCACGATCCACTGCAACTGGCCGTTGGTGGACCGAAACTCGTCGGCAGCCCATTTCTCCACCGCTTGCATCGTGGCGGAGTCGAGCCTGAGCACAAAACTTTTGGTTGCTTTAGCCATAGAACAAGAGAATTACATGTTGAGAGAGCCTGTGTTGACCACGGGTTGGGCGCTGTCGTCACCGCAGAGCACCACCAAGAGGTTGGAGACCATCGACGCCTTCTTGTCGTCGTCGAGCTCCACCACCTGCTCGGATGAGAGGCGGTCGAGCGCCATCTTTACCATGCTGACGGCACCCTCCACGATCTTCTCGCGGGCAGCGATGATGGCGTCGGCCTGCTGGCGACGCAGCATCACGGCGGCAATCTCGGGAGCGTAGGCCAGGTAGTTGATGCGCGCCTCCACAATCTCGATGCCCGCCATGTTGAGGCGCTCGTCGAGACGCTCCTCCAGTTGCTTGTTGATGATGTCGCCACCACCGCGCAGCGTCACCTCGTCGCTGCTCTCGTTGTTATCGTACGAATAGAGGCCGGCCACCTGGCGCAGGGCAGCGTCGCTCTGAATCTTCACGAAATTCTCGAACGCGCTCATGATGCTGTTTACATCGGTGCCCACGGAAGCCGTGTTGCGAGCCATGGTCTGAGAGTCGATCTCAAACATGGCTTTGTAGGTGTCTTTCAGGCGCCACACCAGCACATGGCCAATCATCACGGGGTTGCCCTGCTTGTCGTTGACCTTGATGGGCTCGGCGTCGATGTTGCGTGAGCGAAGGGAGAGGCGCTTTGTGTTGATGAATGGGTTCATCCAATAGAAGCCCACGCTCTTGAACGTGCCCTTGTACTTGCCGAAGAACATCATGACACGTGCCTCGTTGGGCTCCTGCTGCACAAAACCTTTGGCGCAAAACAGAAGGCAGACGAGGAGGAGGGAACTGATGACGCAGGGCACGGAATTCTCGGCAATGATGCTCAAGATGAGCCATCCGCCTACGGCCAAAATCAGGGCGAGAATGATGAAGAGCGCTAAGAAACCATTCATGGTGTAGCCCTCGAAACTGCGCTCGCCGCTGGTAGCGGGCGAGGAAACGGCTTGTGTTGTTTTAGTTGTTTCCATATTGAAGTTTATTTGATGAGTCATTGGGTTCAGTATAATATCATTATGATATCGCAAAGATATGTAAAAACGAGATTCCCGTCAAGAGTTTGCCCTATTATTTAACACTTGTTATGACTGCATGGGGCGCTTGTTGGGGTGGGGCGGAGTGGATGCATGGCGATGCGCGAGGTTATTTATTATTAAAAACGACATAGTTTCAATTGTTTTTATTACCTTTGCACACCGTAAGAATATATTCGATTAACAAGGACTTATGAACATTTTAGAGTTAAGTGAGCAGGAGATTGGCCGCCGCCAAAGCCTGCAGGAGCTGCGCAATATGGGCATCGACCCCTATCCCGCCGCCGAGTTTCCCGTGAATGCCACCAGTGAGGATATCAAGGCTAACTTCAAGGACGACGAGAAACGCGAAGTGACCATCGCCGGACGACTGATGACGAAGCGAATCATGGGTAAGGCCTCATTCGCTGAGCTCCAGGACGGCAAGGGCCGCATTCAGCTCTACATCTCACGCGACGACCTTTGCCCCGGTGAGGACAAGGACTTATATAATAAGGTATTCAAGAAGCTCATGGACATCGGCGACATCGTGGGTGTCAAGGGATACGCCTTCCGCACACAGATGGGAGAGATCTCTGTGCATGTGGAGGAGCTGACATTGCTGAGCAAGAGCCTGAAGCCGCTGCCCATCGTGAAGTATAAGGATGGGGTGGCTTACGACAAGTTTGACGACCCGGAGATGCGCGCCCGCCAGCGCTACGTGGACCTCGTGGTCAACGATGGCGTGAAGGAAACGTTCATCAAGCGAGCCACCGTGCTGCGCACCATGCGCGACTTCTTCGACAAGCATGGATATACCGAGGTGGAAACACCTATCCTGCAGAACATACCGGGTGGAGCATCGGCACGCCCGTTCATCACCCATTTCAATGCGCTCGACACCGATATGTACATGCGTATCGCTACCGAGCTCTATCTGAAGCGACTCATCGTGGGTGGCTTCGATGGCGTGTATGAGATCGGAAAGAACTTCCGTAACGAGGGAATGGACAAGTTCCACAACCCCGAGTTTACCTGCATGGAGCTCTATGTGCCCTATAAGGACTACAACTGGATGATGAAGTTCACCGAGAAATTGCTCGAGACCATCTGCGTTGCCGTCAATGGAACAGACGAGGTGGAATACCAAGGCAAGACCATCAGCTACAAGGCTCCCTTCAAGCGTATACCTATCCTCGACGCCATCAAGGAGTAGTCAGGCTACGTCCTCTACGGATTGAGAGAGTAGGAAATTCGCGACATCGCCTTGAACAAACTCAAGATTGAGACCGTGGACGAGACTGCCGGCAAGGGTAAGCTCATCGACGAGATCTTCGGCGAGTATTGCGAGGGTACCTTCATTCAGCCGACCTTCATCATCGACTATCCTGTGGAGATGTCGCCGCTCACGAAGATGCACCGCTCAAAGCCCGGACTGACCGAACGCTTCGAGCTGATGGTCAACGGTAAGGAGCTGGCCAACGCCTACTCGGAGCTCAACGACCCCATCGACCAGGAACAGCGTTTCATCGACCAGATGAAGCTTGCCGACAAGGGCGACGATGAGGCCATGGTCATCGACCACGACTTCCTGCGCGCCCTGCAGTATGGCATGCCTCCAACAAGTGGCATCGGTATCGGTATCGACCGTCTCGTTATGCTCGTAACGGGTAAGGAGAACATCCAAGAGGTAATGCCCTTCCCCCAGTTGAAGCCCGAGGCCAAGATGCCGCAGAGCACTGTGAAGGAATGGGCCGAGCTCGGTGTGGAGGAAAACTGGGCTTACGTGTTGCGTAAGGCTGGATTCAACCTCATTTCCGACATCAAGGACCAGAAGGCGCAAGGCTTGCAGCAGAAGTTGGGCGACATCAACAAGAAATACAAGTTGGGCTACGAGAAGCCTTCTGTCGAGGAGATCCAGAAATGGATTGACGGGGCTAAGGCCTGAGAATAAGCTTCGCGGGTGGCGACCGCCAAAGGGGACCACCGTTGTGTAATCAGACAATCCTCCCATGAAAGTGGGAGGAATGCTTAGGGACTTAGAGCTTATGTACAACGTAGGAAAGATTGCCATCATTGGAGGCGGGTCGTGGGCCACGGCCATTGCAAAGATTGTTGTGGGTCACACGCACCACATAGGGTGGTACATGCGGCGCGACGACCGTATCGAAGACTTTAAGAGGCTGGGACACAACCCTGCCTACCTGAGGTCGGCTCGGTTCAATGTCGACGAGATATTCTTCTCGTCAGACATCAACAGAATCGTCAAGGAGTACGACACGCTCGTCTTTGTAACTCCCTCTCCCTATCTCAAGAATCATCTTCGGAAACTGAAGACCAATATCCGTGACAAGTTTGTTGTTACGGCCATCAAGGGTATTGTGCCCGACGAGAACCTGGTGTGCTCCGAGTATTTTCATCAGGTCTACGATGTGCCGTTGGAGAACTTGGCGTGCATTGGCGGTCCGTCGCATGCCGAGGAGGTGGCGCTCGAACGACTGAGCTACCTCACCGTGGGATGCAAGGACGTGGACAAGGCTGCCGCTTTCACCGAGGTGCTCGCGTCGGAGTTTATCAAGACCAAGACGTCGAGCGATGTCATTGGCATTGAGTACTCGTCGGTGCTTAAGAACGTATATGCCATTGCAGCCGGCATCTGCAACGGATTGAAGTATGGCGACAACTTTCAGGCGGTGCTCATCAGCAACGCTGTGCAGGAGATGAACCGATTCTTGACAGCCGTACATCCCATCCAACGTTCCATCTACGACAGTGTTTATCTGGGCGACCTCTTGGTGACCGGATATTCAAACTTCTCGCGCAACAGGACCTTTGGAACGATGATCGGTAAGGGATACTCCGTGAAGACGGCGCAGATCGAGATGGAGATGATTGCCGAGGGCTACTTCGGAACGAAGTGTATGAAAGAGATCAACCGACACATGCACGTCAACATGCCCATCCTCGATGCCATGTACAACATCCTTTACGAAGGCATCAATCCCCAAATAGAAATAAAGTTATTAACAGATAGTTTCAGATAACAATGGAAAACATCCAATTAGACATTAGAAAAGCCACCCAGTTCCTGAATGCAGGTGTAGTGGAAGGCTATGAGAGCAAAGTGAAAGAGGCCCAAGAGGCATTGGAAAACGCTACTTGCCCAGGCAACGATTTCCTGGGATGGCTTCATCTGCCCTCAGAGATAACAGAGGAGTTCCTCAACAGTGTGCAGGCTGTGGCCAACACGTTGCGTGAGAAGTGCGAAGTGGTAGTGGTCGCTGGTATCGGCGGTTCCTATCTTGGCGCACGCGCCGTCATCGAGGCTTTGGGCAACAGTTTCGCTTGGCTCGTTGGCGATAAGAAGAACCCGGTTATCCTGTTCGCCGGAAACAATATTGGCGAAGATTACCTGGCTGAACTCACCGCCTATCTGAAGGGTAAGAAGTTTGGCGTGATCAACATCTCTAAATCGGGCACAACCACCGAGACCGCCCTCACGTTCCGCCTGTTGAAGAAACAGTGTGAGGAGCAGATGGGCAAAGAGGCCGCCAAGGATGTCATCGTTGCCATCACCGACGCACACAAGGGAGCCGCTCGCGCCGCTGCCGATAAGGAAGGCTACAAGACATTTGTCATTCCCGACAATGTGGGTGGTCGTTTCTCTGTTCTTACTCCGGTGGGTCTGCTTCCTATCGCTGTGGCAGGCTTCGACATCAAGGCTTTGGTGAGCGGTGCTCAGGACATGGAGAAGGCTACGGCTTCCGACGTGGCTTACGCCGACAACATCAGCGCTCAGTATGCCGCTGTTCGCCAGGCTCTTTACACGCAGGCCGGCAAGAAGATCGAGATCATTGCCAACTACCAGCCGAAACTCCACTTCATCGCTGAGTGGTGGAAGCAGCTTTACGGAGAGAGCGAGGGCAAGGACCATAAGGGCATCTTCCCCGCAGCTTGCGACTTCACCACAGACCTGCACTCTATGGGCCAGTGGATTCAGGATGGCGAGCGTACCATCTTCGAGACGGTTATCTCGATTGAGGAACCCAACAACAAGGTGCTTTTCCCCCACGACGACGAGAACCTCGACGGCCTGAACTTCCTGGAGGGCAAGCGTGTTGACGAGGTGAACAAGATGGCTGAACTGGGTACGAAGCTGGCTCACGTGGATGGTGGCGTGCCCAACATCCGCATCAGCATGCCCAAGCTCAACGAGTATTACATTGGTCAGCTCATCTATTTCTTCGAGAAGGCTTGTGGCATCAGCGGTCTGTTGGAGGAGGTCAATCCGTTCAACCAGCCGGGTGTTGAGGCTTATAAGAAGAATATGTTCGCGCTGCTCAACAAGCCTGGTTATGAGGCCGACAGCAAGGCTATCCAAGAGCGTCTTGCCAAGGAGAAGTAATTGGCATAGCGTGAACCTTTTGACGTCTTGTGTGGGATGGGACATTGAACGTTAACAATCGCCCCTCCCCCTTAAGACAGGACAAAATGCGAAGAGCCATTCCTCATCCTTTGGGTAGGAATGGCTCTTCTTTAACCCCCAATCGGTCATTGTTTTTTCAATTTGATTGGCTTTGTCTCAAGTAGGTTCTGCTGGCTTCGTGGAAGGCGTAGCGCAACAAGGCGATATGCTGACTTCAAATACGAGGCGGAAAGAAGGGCCGGTTGGAGTAGGAAAGGAGAACAATTCACAGGTTATATCACATGATTCGGTCTGACGACCGTTTTGGGTTAGACGGTTGGTTTGCAGGTTGCTGGCCAACGATGACGCATTCAACAATGATACAAGAAGCAATAAATAAGTATTTGAGCAACGGAAACCTTAGCGTTCAGCGTGGTGAACGGCCGTTTAAGGTGGTGCTTTTCGATATGGATGGCGTTCTTTACGACTCCATGCCTCATCATGCCATTGCGTGGCAGAAGGCCATGGCGCAGTTTGGCTTGGTGATGACCGCTGCCGACGCTTACGCCACGGAAGGTGCTCGTGGCATCGATACCATTCGCGTGTTTGTCAAGCAACAGAAGGGTGAAGACATCTCCGAGGAGGAAGCCCAACGCATTTACGATGTGAAGACAGCCCTCTTTCATGAGATGGGCGAGGCCAAAATCTTCGATGGCGTGTATTCGCTAATGCAGCAGATCAAGCGTTGCGGCCTGCAGGTTGGTGTGGTGACGGGCTCTGGTCAGCGCCCCCTTATCCAGCGGTTGCTCGCGGATTTCGGTGAGTTTGTGGATGAGGAACACATCGTGACGGCTTACGATGTGGAGCGTGGCAAGCCCAATCCCGACCCTTATCTGATGGGATTGAAGAAGGCCGGAAACCTTAAGCCGTACCAAGGCATCGTGGTAGAGAACGCTCCTTTGGGCGTTCGCGCTGGCGTGGCTGCCGGATGCTTCACGGTAGCTGTGAACAGTGGTCCGCTGCCTGATGAGGCGTTGACAAACGAAGGGGCACATCTGCTCTTCCCATGCATTGCCCAACTGAGCGAGCAGTGGGCTGACTTTGGATTGTAGAGCTCCCAAAAGTCGATAGGAAACACAAGGTGTCGGACAAGCAAAATGCCCAAATCGTTATGCGAATAGAGCGTTCTGTTTGTCCGACACCTTTCGTTTCTACCCGTTGCACATTTCCAATCCCGGTTTCGTTTCTCCATTTTCCCGTCTTTGTTTTCTCCTGTTCCCATCCTCGTTTCATCTTTTTTCCATCTTTATCTTCCCTTGTTCCCATCTCCGATTCGTCTTTTTCGCAATTCCATATCGGCCATCTTCTGACTATCTTTCGCCCTTGACATAGCTTTTCCCTCGCCGAACGCTTTCTCTTGTTTCCCGATTGGGGCCCACCAATTGTTTCGATGGGTCACAGCATAAGTGCCTAACCGTTATTGTTTTCCGTTTCTACGTTCCCGTCTGTTTCCCGTTTGGGGATTAAGATTAAATAACATAAAAGATGATAATGGACGGGAGAGAGACCATGCGAAAGCATTACTTTTGCAGTAATGAAGCGAGTAATTTGTTTGATATTGCTATTCTTGCCTTCGCTGTTGGCATTTTCGCAAGAGTCGACACGGGTTTATCCCGTGCCCGATAGACCCGTGCGCAAGTTTGTTGTGGCCGATATGGAGACCCGTGTTCCAATTCGCAAGGCCGTTGTCGCCACCAAGGATGGTTATCGCGACAGTACCAATTATCGGGGCGTTGTGCACATTCCCACCGATTTCGACACGCTAATGGTTTATAAGGCGGGCTACCTAACCGCTAAGCTGACGATGAAAGAGGTGGCCGATACCACCTATCTCATTCCGAGCGGCAGTTCGCTTCGTGAGGTCGTGGTGTGGGGAAAGGATGGTTCTCAAAGCATCAACGAGAAAATGGCTGACGGCTTTGCGCGAGCCATTCAGCAAGGCGCGGCCGAGGCTCCCAGTGGTGTGGCCAGCTTCGATTTTGCCAATATGCTCGATAAAAGGGGCCGACGCGACCGCAAGCACTTGAAGAAGGTGCGCGCAGCGTTTAAGAAGATGGATCAGCTCGACGACGACCCTGTGGTGAATGCTTATCTGAAAGGACAAGAAGCCAACCGCTTGCATCAGGAACAACAGCAAGCCCTGGACGAGCGAATTGCGCTGTTGCGGAAGAAAAGAGAGGAAAAACTGAGGCAGGCGGCGGCCGAAACGCAACGCCTGACGCAGCAAGATAGCTTGGCAACAAGTGGCGATAGCCTGCCCATCGCCACCGATTCGCTTCACGTTAAGTCCGACACCCTTGTTGCCAAGAAAACGAATGGCCTGCGCGAACATACCACAAACACCCGTCGTGAGCTGCAACTCGACATGCAAGGCGCCGCCAACCTCCAATCGACAACTGCCGAAAAGGAGCATGCGGAGCGCCAACAGCAAGAGGCGGTAACGAAAAAGAACAAGTCGCGCCTGTCGCAACCTGCTCGACGCAAACACTAACAAGAATAGAAATCTAATGACGGATTTGGGAGAAAAGATGCCGAAGGGCGCTCCGTAGTTGGATTAGAGATAAAAAAGGTCGAGACGTTTTGGTTATCCTATTGGAAACCAAAACGTCTCGACCTTATTATATAGATAGGGGTTAAACCGTGATTTCGCCTGAACCGTAGCAACGGTGGTGCTCCGCATCGTATATCACGCAGAACTGGCCAGGTGCCACACCGTGTATCTTATCGTCCGACAAGATGCGGTAACGGCCATCCTCCTCAGTCACCACGGTGGCTCCATGATGCTCGGGAGTGTGCCGAATCTTAAACGTAACACGTTCGGGCAGTTCGCTGATTCCCTCTGTTAGGAAGTCGAAACCGTGGATCACAAACTCCTGCTTATATGCGTCTTGGGGGTCGTATCCGTGGCTAACATACAACACATTGCGCTCCACATCCTTCTTGATAACAAACCACGGACCGCCTCCGAGGCCCAGTCCCTTGCGTTGTCCGATGGTGTGGAACCACAGTCCCTTGTGTTCGCCGATCTTCTTTCCCGTCTCCAGTTCGATCACTTCGCCTGGGTTCTCACCGAGGTATCGCCTCACATACTCGTTGTAATCGATGTTGCCAAGGAAGCAGATGCCTTGCGAATCCTTGCGCCTTGCGCTGACAAGATGCTCGCGTTCGGCAATCTCACGGACCTCATGTTTCAGGTAATGGCCGATGGGGAAGATGGCCTTCTTGAGTTGCCACTGCTGTATCTGCGCCAAGAAATCGGTTTGGTCTTTCACGGGGTCGGGGCTTGTGGTAAGCCATTTCCGTCCGTCGATCCATTCCGTCTGTGCGTAATGGCCCGTGGCGATGAGGTCGTAGTTGTGCCCGGCCTTCTCGTCGAATGCGCCAAACTTGATGAGGCGGTTGCACATCACGTCAGGGTTGGGTGTAAAGCCCGCCTTCACCTTGTCCATGGTGTAGCGCGTCACTTGGTTCCAGTATTCCTTGTGGCAGTCGACTACCTGCAACTTACAACCATACTTGGTTGCCACGGCGGTGGCCATTTCGAGGTCTTCCTCCGAGCTGCAGTCCCATTCCTCCTTCTCCTCAGGTCCAATCTTGATGTAGAAGCAGTCGGGATGGAGGCCGAGTCTTGTCAGCTCGTACACCACCACGCTGCTGTCCACCCCTCCTGAGAGGAGCACGGCTATGCGCTTGTCTTTTATCTCGTCTATGTTCATTTGCCGTTGGTTGTTGCGGGGTGTTGCCCCTGTGGTTTACAGTTTCTTGAGGTCCACCATGTCGTTATGGCGTCTGTGGCGCTCCTCCACGAGCTTCAGCAGCTTCATCTTACGCTTCGGCTGAATCAGTCGGCGCACGAAGATGTTAGGGATAGCCACACCCAGTGCGATGAAGAGGATAACGAGCGAAGCCTTGATGGCCCAGTTGAAGGCCACGGTGAGCTCGCCGATCACGCCGTCCATCTGTATGAATCCGAAGAGTGCGCGATACATCATCACACCCGGAATCATGGGGATGACCGCTGGTATGGCGATGACCTGATGGGGCACATGGTGCCAATGCTGCGACTGTGTGGCGATAAGACTTGCCACGCATGATCCCACAAACGAACCGATGATGATGCCCTGGTCGAGACCGACGTTGCCATTCGACGGACCGAGGTTCACAAAGTTGCGTATGCAGACAGCGCAGATGCCCATGATGGCCAGCACCGGCATGATGCGTTTCGGGGCGTTGAAGATGGTAGCGAAACCCATGGCCGAGACGGCTGCTGCGATAGCGTAGTTTACAAAGGTGTTGTGCGGTGTCATGCTGAGGTCCTTCACAAAGTTGTCGATGCCACAGATCTGTATGGCAAACACGATGCCGAACGACATGGCAATGATCATCATCAGCGTGATGAGGGCTCGGGTGATGCCCACTTGCACATAGTTGCCCACCATGTCGGTCACAAAGTTGATGAGCGGCACGCCCGGCACGATAAACAGTGTGCAGGCCATGAGCGGATGGAAAGGCGTGGTGGAATGCATGAAGTCGGGGACCTGGCTGGCCACCGTTGGGTTGGTCGACAGGAATGTGGTGAGCCAGCCCAGCAGGGTGGCGAAGAACGCGCTAATGGCGATACCCACATATCCGTTCCAATGGAGTTTGCTCAAGAACATTTTCAGGCGGAAGCCCAGGATGGCAGCGAACGACGCATAGAAGAAGGCGGGCCAGTCGCAACCAAACTGCACACAGAATCCGCCGCACGCAAAGCCTGCTGCAATGGCAATCATCCAAGGCGTGTAGTTCTTCTTGGCATTTTTGAGCGCCGTGAGCTCCGCCTCGTATCTGTCGAGGCTCCAGTCTTCCCTGATGGCTGTCCACAGCATCTTGCTCACCTTCGAGATGATGGTGAAATCCACGCAGTGGCTGTCGATGCGCTGGTATTTGGAGAAGGAGTGGGTCTCATCGCTGAGGTTCACCATCACGATGTTGAAGTTGAGGTAAATGTGAATGTACTCGTGTGGCAAACCCAGATACGCCTCACAACGGTGTAGGTTGCGCATGATGCGTGCACAGTCGGCGTTGCTGGCCATCAGCAGGCATGCTGTGCGCACCAGTAGGTCGAGCTTGCGGCGTAGCGTTTGCACGTCGGTGCCTTGTTCGCTCTTGATTTCTTGTTCTTCGACGATGGCTTCTTCTTGTTTCATTTGTTCTTCAAACGATAATTCTTGAATCTCTTTCTTCATGTAAGAATGTTAGGTGAATGAAAGGGTTATGTATTGTGGCGCTGCTTACGATAGGAAGAGCAGCACCATGATTTGTATCGATATGATACGCAGGAACATGGCGAAGGGGTAAACGGTGGCGTATCCCACGGCAGGCGAGTCGCTGTCGGTAAGCGTGTTCGAGAAAGCCAGGGCCGGCGGGTTGGTGTTGCCACCCGAGAGCACACCCATCAGTGTGTAGTAGTTGAGGTGGAAGAACTTGCGGCCGATGATGCCACCCAAGATGATGGGCACCATGGTGATGATGATGCCATACGCAAACCATGAGAGACCTTGTGTGTTGAACAGGCTGCTGTTAACGCTTTGTCCGGCTCCCAGACCCACGCAAGCCAAGAACATGGTGATGCCGATCTCGCGGAGCATCATGTTGGCAGAGATGGTGTTGTAGGTAACGAGGTGGTAACGCGGCCCGAAGTAGCCCATGAGGATGGCCACGATAAACGGACCGCCGGCCAGTCCGAGTCTGACGGGCTCAGGAATGCCCGGAATGAGCAGGGGTATGTTTGCCACAACACAACCCAGTGCAATGCCCAGGAAGATGGGAATGAGGTTCGGGTGGTTGAGGCGCTTGAGCGAGTTGCCCAGCATCTTGCTCACCTTGCCGATGGCCAGTTCTGAGCCCACCACGGTGAGGCGGTCGCCAAGTTGGAGGATCAGGCTGGGGTGTGCCACGAGGTCCACGCCCGAACGGTTCACGCGCGTCACGGTAGCGTCGAAGTTGTCGCCGAGGTTGAGCTGACTCAGGGTCTTGCCGTTCACCTCGGGCTTGGTGACAAGCACGCGGCGGCTGATGTACTCCTTCTCATACGGAGCCCAGTCAACCTCAACTGGTGTGCCCACGAGCGCTGTGATGGCGTCGATGTCCATAGGTGCTGCCACGATGAGCAGCTTGTCGTGCATGTGGAGTGTTGTGGCGCCGTTGACGAGCTTGTTGTGCTTCTCGTCGCCATCCATGATGATGCGCGACACCACGAAGCGGCGCTCAGCGATGTGGCGCAGCTCCTTCACCGTCTGTCCGTCGATGCGGGGATTGGTCACCTCCAGCGTGATGCTTCTCACGGTGAGCTGCTCCAGCTGTCCGAGTCCGCGCTCAGCCTGTTGCTCCTCGTCGGTAGGCTTAATGCGCAGCAGGTAGCGCAGCAGGATGAAAGCCAGGATGGTGCCAATGACACCCATGGGGTAGGCCACGGCGTAACCCATGGCAATGTCGGGTGCGTCTACGCCGGTCATGCTGAAGTATGTTTGCTGAGCGGCTCCCAGTCCGGGTGTGTTGGTTACGGCACCCGAGAGGATGCCTACGAGGGCGGTGAAGGGCGTGTTGGTGGTGAAATGAATGGCCACCACGGTCAGCAGGCTCAGGCAGATCGTGATGAGCACGAGTATGTTGAGCGCCAGTCCTCCTTTCTTAAATGATGAGAAGAAACTGGGACCCACCGACAAACCGATGGAATAAACGAAGAGTACGAGGCCGAACTCGCGGAGGAAGTGGAGCAGTTGCTCATTGAGGCTCAGGCTGAAATAGCCGAATACCACACCGATGAGCAGCACCCAAGTGAGTCCGATAGATACATTGCGCACCTTCAGTTTGCCGAGAGTCAAGCCCAGCGTGATGACAAGTGCCAAGATAAAGATGGAGTGGGAAACTCCGCCGGCCCAGTATTGGTCCGATCCAAAAAATAATTTGTTAAGCAATTCCATGGATGTCGAAAAACTTAATAGATGAATTTTGTGAGTGCAAAGTTACGAAGTTTTTCCGAACCGACCAACGGAAACACCTTTCATTCAGCGAGTAAGTGGTAAAAGGTGGGCCATGGCTCTCGCCGTTTGGGTTGGCGGGGGCCATGGCCGTCAAAATGGATTACAGTTTGATGAAGATGCGCCGCTTCCACAGGGGGTAGCCCATGAGGGTCATGAGGGCCACGAAAGTGAGGCTATAGACCACGCTGGCCCACGCAGCGCTGGGTATGGCGCTATGCAGCAGGTTGTAGTAGGCGTCGCTCACACCGATGGCCGAGAGAACGATGGCCACCATCTCAGATCCCACGTAGAGAAAGAGAGGATTGGTGCCGAAGATGAGGGTCAGTTTGCCCAAGCCTTTCGCCACCATCCACTTGCGTGCCATGGGGTACACGTCGATGAGCGCTATGAGCGCCGTTTGCAGCAGGGCGGCCAACGCGCAGGTCATGAGAATGTAGGTGGGGCTCCACACTCGCTTGTTGAGGCTGATGAAGCCACACAGCAAGGTGGCCAGCACCAGGAGCATTCCGCCACCGTCGCCAAACACGCGCAGGGCCACGCGGGCGGTGTCAGGGCGCCGTTTGCCGAAGGCCAGCGATGCCATCAGGAACCCGATGAGCGTGTTGCAGGCCGCGGCCAGCGTTGAACTTAGGCCCTCGGGGTCGACGGGCGACTTGTGGTAGAGGTGGTCGCTGCCGAGAATTGTTTGGTCGAACTGGGCCAAGAAGTTGGTCGACGCGTCGTAGTTGAAGCCGCCATAGGCCAGCAACATGAAGGCGTGGTAGATGATGATGATGGCGATAAGCGCCGACAGGCCGCCCGTCATGGCACGCTTGGTGCCGCTGGCGCGCGCCACTGTGGCGAAGATGAGCACCGCGAAGGAGGTGAAGCCATAGCAGAGGCCGATGCGTTGCATCACACCCATCACGCGCAGATGGGCCAGGTCGAATGGGTTGCCGGCGCAGAGCATGTGGAACCAGTTGAGGCCCAGGCCAATGGCGAAGAGCAGCACGGTGCGCTTCACAATCTTCCTGACGAGAGGCGCCGACCATTCAAACTGATACTTTTTCAGGCTGAGATAAGAGGCCACGCCCATGATGAAGAGGAAGAAGGGAAACACCAAGTCGGCCAGCGTCATGCCGTTCCACTTGGCGTGTTTCAGCATGGGGAAGATGTCGTCGCCCGCTCCGTTGTTCACGAAGATCATCAGCATCACGGTGAGTCCTCTGAGCACGTCGAGGCTCATCAGTCGTTGGTTCTTTCCTGTGGCCGTGGGAGGTGTGGCGTGGGTGGGTTGCGTGTGGGGTGTTGCGTTTGGTTCGTTCATGGGCTTTATTGGTTAAGAAAACTGATTACTTCTTTCGCCACGTCGACCGGTTGGCCTTCGGGCTGGGGCGAGTAGGGGTTGTGCTGCAGGGTCCACGGCTCCTCAATGGCGTACCAATCGATGTGCACGTCCTGCTCCAAGGCCAGGCTGAAGAGCTCATCGGTGGTCATGCCCTTGTATTTGCCCGACCCCAGTTTCTCGATGTCGGGCTTCGACTTGGCCTCCATCTGCTTCGTGAGCTCACGGAAATAGGTGTTCCACCGCAGGTAATAGAAGTCCTTGAGCAGTCCTTGCCATTCCTTGTGGGCATAGTCGCGCAGTCCGCCTTCGTCGGCGCAGGTGCGGTTGCCCCATGTGGTAATCTGTACGCGGGCGTTCCATTCATATAGGTCTTTCTCCTGGGGCGTGGTGCCGAGGCTGCGGGCCTGTGTGGTCCAGCGTCCCAGGCGAAACTCGCTGCGTGTGCCCAGCAACTTGTCTTGCAACAGCAGCATCTTCAGGAAGCGCTCGCTGTTGGTGGCAAACGCCTTGCGGCGGAACGACTTGTAGCTGGCCATGGTTTGCTCATACTGCACACGGGCCTGGTCGGCCATGGCCTGCCTTACAATGTCGACGAGGTCGTATTCGTAGTTGTTGTTGCCACGATACTTGTCGGCCACACTGGCAAAGAGCGTGGCGGCGCACAATATGTCGTCGGGGTCGTAATAGTTCGACATCTTCGACCAGCTCGATGCTTGGAAATTGTTGGCCGATGGCCGTCCGCAGAAAATGCTCTCGTGAGGCCCCTGCTGGTTGTTGCCCATAGGACAGTTGTAGATGGTGGCGCCCAGCAGCTGCCAAGCCTCTTGGAGCGTGGGGTCGTCGGTGCCGTAGCGGGCGCGCACGTAGCCCTTGAGCCACTCCTCCTTGCCAAACTTCGTGGGGCGCCAGGGCAGCTCGCTCATCAGTTCGAACATCACAGGGTTGTTTTCTGAGCCTTCCATGGTGAAGCCGATGCCCTTGAGGTGCGCGGCCTTGGGGTTGGTTTGGGTTTGGTAGAAATTGTTGAGCAGTTGGTCCATACGGCCGTGCAGTCCCACGTTTCCTCCAAAGTTTTCGAGCATGCAGAAGAGCCACTGGTGCTGTCCGTAGCCCTCGTCGTTCTGGAAGATGGATGCGATGCCCCACTTCGGGCGGCACTCGGCGAAGAGGTCGAGGATGAGCAGGTCGCCCTGCGGCAGGTTGTGGATGAGCGCTTCGCGTGGGTTCTCGCTCCATCCCTGTATCACCCATACGGCTTTGGGGTTGACGGCTTTCATCTCGCGCATGATGCTCTTGCCCGATGCGTCGAGGTCCACGCCCTGCGCGTTGCCCCCCTCGTGGAAGGGGTCCATGGAGTAGTAGTTGGCCTTGCCGAAAAGCTTGGTGAGCTCATCGTAGTAGAGCGAGGCTATCTCATGGAACCTGCTGTCGGTGGGTTGCAGGAAGATGGGCCGTGTGTAGCCGTTCCATTTTCCACCGTCGGCCACGTTCACGCCCAACTTCTCGTGGGCGTTGCTGGGCAGCATGCCGCTGTAGCCGGGCAGCACAGGCTCCATGCCCCATTCCTTCATGCGCCTGAGTATCTGCTTTTGCAGTTTTTCCTGCTGTGTGTACCATGTGTCGGGCAGTGGGCCGCCCCAACCCTCCAGGTTGTTCATCTCCCACCACGCCAAGAAGGCTGGTCCGGCGATAAACTGGTTCACCTCGTCCTTGGTGTAGCCCAAGCGCAGCAGCAAGTTGCGCCACACACACTCCTCGCCGACCACGGCCAGCGGCAGGTTGACGCCGTGGAGCGCCATCCAGTCGATCTCGGTCTGCCAGCGTGCCCAGTCCCAGAAGGCCATGGAGTAGGAGAAGGTGCAATAGTTGAAATCGTAGCGCAACTTCAGGTCGGTCTCGCGCCGCTCAGGCTTCTTCGGCAGCGGCAGCGTGGCGGGCAGCGTGGCCTTCATCTGGTTCCACGTCAGTTGCACGCCAGCGTAGTATTTCAGGTACCAGTTGAGTCCTGAGGCTATGTTCACCCAGGTGTTGCCCTTGATGCAAGGCTTTCCGCCCTTGGTGGTTATTTCGAAAAAGTCGCGGTCTTGCTTAACCAGTTCGGTCTTGATCTTCCGCGATGCGCCATGGTCGATGCGTTCCAATAGTCCGTCTACGGGATTGGCCTGTGCTCCCAGGGTCAACAGGCAGAAGAGGGATAAAAGTAGGGTTCTCATAATTTAATAGATGGATGTAGCGATAACAGTTTGTCTGATTGGAAGAGGCTTTCTTGTGGATTGGAGTTCCATCCTTTCCAATATGCAAAGATAATGCAAACGAAGGGTAATGCAAAACAAAAGGGCCAATAGTTTTTGCTTTTGTTATTTCTCTCTTTGTATCGGGGCGGCAAGTGGGTTGCCTTTTTTGTTTCTTTCCATTGGTGCTTCTAGGTCGCTTGCCCTTGTCTGTCAGAGGGTCGATTGCCTGTGGCCGCTTGTTCGATTTTATTGCCATAAAGTTGTGTCAGGATTTTGCGTGAAATAGAGTGCGAAAACGGCGTTTTTGTGGGATGGGCGCGGTGAAAAATAGTCATGCGGTTGCCGTTAGGCATGTATCGAGTTGCGAAAGATGGCTAATGGAGTTGCCTGTAGGCATGTTTCGTGGCTCGAAAGGGAAGCTATCGCATTGCGAAAAGGCATGTATCGCAAGGCGTGAGGTGAAAAATGAAGTGTGAAATGTAGGGCCAAAAACGTAATGTACTGATTGTTAGGTATTTGTGTAAAAGTGCTGAGAATTGCGTATTTGCGACAAATCATTGTGTCGTGGAAAACAAATGTGTAGTTTTCAATGTAGTTTGTTGCGATTTTTAGGTTGTTGTGCGGCGAGTGTTCGGGTGTGTGCGATGGCATGAAACGAATGGGGGTGGGGTGGTGAACCCATGGTCGATCGGGACTGCCGAAAACCAATGAGAACGGGGAAAGCAATGCGAGAAAGTGGGGCGGCAGTGGTTGGCCATTTCATTCTTGTGTTTGTGGGACCACCGATTTTTTTTTGCGAAGCCTTGGTTTTATATAAAAGAATTGCTAACTTTGCAAGTGAAAGGAAACCAAGGCTCCGTAGCTCAGTTGAATAGAGCATCAGATTCCGGTTCTGAGTGTCGCGGGTTTGAGTCCCGCCGGAGTCACAACAATCAATAACCATAGTACTATGGACATAGCCGAACGCTTTATTAACTACACCAAGTTTGACACACAGTCGGCTGAGGACTCTCAGACCGTACCCAGTACCCCAAAACAGTTGATCTTCGCCCAGTATCTCAAGAAAGAGCTTGAGGACGAGGGGCTCAAGGACGTTGAGATGGACGAGATGGGCTATATCTACGCCACCCTGCCTGGAAACACCGATAAGGACGTGCCCACCATCGGATTCATCTCCCACTACGACACGGCGCTCGACGCCAGTGGCGCCAACATCAAGGCGCGCGTGGTGAGCAACTACGATGGCGGCGACATTGAGCTCTCGCCTGGCATCGTGTCATCGCCCAAGAAATTCCCCGAGCTACTGGCCCACAAGGGCGAGGACATCATCGTGACCGACGGCACCACGCTGCTCGGCGCCGACGACAAGGCCGGCATCGCCGAGATCGTGCAGGCCATGTGCTACCTGCGCGACCACAACGAGATAAAGCACGGCGACATCCGTGTGGCCTTCAACCCCGATGAGGAGATTGGCATGGGCGCCCACCATTTCGACGTGGAGAAGTTTGGTTGCCAGTGGGCCTATACCATGGATGGTGGTGACATTGGCGACTTGGAGTATGAGAACTTCAACGCTGCGGCAGCCAAGGTGACCATCAAGGGCATCAGCGTACACACGGGCTATGCCAAGGATAAGATGGTGAACGCCTCGCGATTGGCATGCGAGTTTAACGCCTTCATCCCCGACACCGACATCCCTGAGACCACCGAGGGCTATCAGGGCTTCTTCCACCTGATAGGCATCAACAGCCACTGTGAGGAGGCCAAGCTCAGCTATATCATACGCGACCACGACCGCAAGCACTTTGAGCAGCGCAAGGACTTCCTGGAGAGCATTGCGGAGCAGATGAACAAGAAGTATGGCGAAGGCACTGTGGCCATCGAGATGAAAGACCAGTATTACAACATGAAGGAGAAGATCGACCCCAACATGTATGTCATCGATATCGTGCTCAAGGCTATGCAGGAAAGTGGTGTCACACCGAAGGTGGAGCCCATCCGTGGCGGAACCGACGGCGCGCAGCTCTCCTTCCGCGGCTTGCCTTGCCCCAACATCTTCGCCGGAGGTGTCAATTTCCATGGCCCCTACGAGTTTGTTTCCATCCAGGTGATGGAGAAAGCTGTGAAGGTCATCACCAAGATTTGCGAGATAACTGGTACTTACAACGACTAACGTGTGCTCGTGTTAGCACAATCAGTATGAGATAAGGGGCGCATGAAGATGTGCCCCTTTTTGCTTTTTGGGCGGGGCCGGCGAGCGGCTCAGGCCATCATAACATACAAACACATTCCTTTATGGCAGAACTTCCCAACCTTATTAAAGACCTGGCGCTCATCCTTGTGGTGGCCGGCGTGGTGACCCTTGTGTTCAAACGACTGAAACAACCTCTCGTGCTGGGCTACATCGTGGCCGGATTCGTGGTGTCGCCACACATGCCTTACACCATGTCGGTGGTCGACAAGGGCGACATACACACATGGGCCGACATTGGCGTGACGTTCCTGCTCTTCGCATTGGGACTCGAATTCTCGGTTAAGAAAATCCTGAAGATGGGCATGGCGCCCGTCATAGCGGCCGTAAGCATCATCTTCTTCATGCTCATGATGGGCATGGGAGTGGCGGGGGCCTTCGGCTGGGACCGCATGGACTGCATCTTCCTGGGCGGTATGGTGGCCATGTCGTCGACAACCATTATCTACAAGGCGTTCGACGACATGGGGCTCTTGCAGCAGTCGTTTGCCCGACTTGTGATGAGCGTTCTCATCCTGGAGGACATTCTGGCCATCGTGATGATGGTGATGCTGTCGGCCATTGCCAGTGGCAGCAACCCCGATGGCGGGCAGATGCTTGGGTCGCTGGTGCGCATCGGCTTCTTCCTGGTGTTGTGGTTCGTGGTCGGACTGTATGTGGTGCCCACGTTCCTGAGGGCCACCCGCAAACTCATGACCGACGAGACGCTGGTCATCGTGGCGCTCGGCCTTTGCTGTGCCATGGCGTGGATCTCCACGGCGGTGGGCTTCAGCTCGGCCTTTGGCGCCTTTGTCATGGGTAGCATCTTGGCCGAGACCATTGAGGTGGAGCGTATCGAGGAGGTGGTGGCACCGGTGAAGAACCTCTTCGGAGCCATCTTCTTCGTGTCAGTGGGCATGCTGGTCGACCCCCATGTGCTGGTGGCCTATGCCGCGCCCATCGGTGTGCTGGTGGTGGCCATTCTCTTGGGGCAGGCGGTGCTTGGCACGTTCAGCTACATGCTCAGTGGCCAACCGCTCCGAACGGCTATGCGCTGCGGCTTCTCCATGGCGCAGGTGGGCGAGTTTGCGTTTATCATCGCTTCGTTGGGAAGGTCGCTCCATGTCATCAGCGACTTTCTCTACCCGGTCATTGTGGCGGTGAGTGTCATCACCACGTTTCTCACACCTTATATGATAAGGGCCGCTGAGCCCACCTATTCGTTGTTGGAACACCACTTGCCGCATAGGTGGCGCCGACGCCTTGAGCACATGGGCGTGGCCCACCAGTCGACCAACGCCGAGCAGAGCTTGTGGCGCAGGCTCTTCAAGAAGATGGGGGTCAACACGCTGATCTATACCATCCTGTGTATCGCCGTGACGGCGGTGATGCTTACCTTTGTGCTCCAGTTCATGCGTCACCTGCTGCCCCACTGGTGGGCCAACGGTGTGACGGGAGTGCTGACGGTGCTCTGCCTGTCGCCCTTCATGCGTGCGTTGGTCATGAAAAACAACCATAGTGAGGAGTTTCGCACCCTGTGGACGGAGAGCCGCCTCAATCGCCTACCGCTCCTCTTCACCATCTTGGTGCGCAGCGCCATAGCCACCGCCATCCTGTTCTATATCTGCAACTATCTGGCTCGCTTTGCCAACGCCATCGTCATCACGCTGGCCGTGGTGGCCATCGTGCTCATGGTGATGTCGAGAAACCTGAAAAGGCAGAGCATCACCATGGAGAGGCGCTTTGTGCAGAACCTCCGCTCGCGCGACATTGCTGAGCAGGTGAGTGGAAAGAGGCGCCCGCTCTTCGAAGGAAAACTGATAGACCGCGATATCCATATTGGGTCGTTCGACATTCCCAAGGACTCGCAGTGGGCCGGACAGACGCTGGCCAACCTGCGCTTTAGTTCGCGCTTCGGCGTGCACGTCAGCAGTGTGCTGCGTGGCCGACAGCGTATCAACATACCCGGTGGCGACGCCATCATCTTCCCTGGCGATAGGTTGCAGGTCATCGGAAACGACGAACAGTTGCAGGCTTTCGGACAGTCGCTCAAGGGGGAGCTGGTGCCCGAGGATCCCCATATCGAGGAGCGCGAGATGAAACTGCAGAAGATGAAGCTTTCGGCCAACTGCCCGTTTATCGGCAAGTCGCTCTCGGAGAGTGGCATAAGAGACGTTTACAACTGTATGTTGGTGGGATTGGAGGATGGCCAGCACGACCTGACGATGATCAATCCCTCGCGACAATTCAAGCAGGGTGACATCATCTGGATAGTGGGGGAGCGCAAATCGATCGCCGATCTGGTGGCGACCAATTAGCTGTTAGGGCCTTACAGCCCCTTAGGATATAAAAACGCAACACCCCGGTGCTAACCATTGTTGGCACCGGGGTGTTGCGTTTAGTCCAAATTGGTTGTTGAAAATGCCTAATAATCTAATCTTTTCGTTCTAATGACCTATTTAGGGCTTAGTACCACTGCACTGCGTTGCTGTAGCCGCTTCGCTTGTCATACTTGAGCGCATCGGTCAGAGTGGCGGCGTTACAACGGAAGGAGAAGTTGTAGCTGGTGTAGGGAGCGAGCACCACAGAGCAGCTCATGTTGAAGCAGTGGAGGTCGCGCTGCAAGGAAGCGGTGGTCATGCTGATCTCCTTATTCTCGAAATCGTAACCGCTCGAGAAGCTGATGTTCCAGCCGTCGCTGATGCGCACGTTGCCGCTGAAGTTCAAGGTCTGCGTGAAACGGTAGGGATAACGCATGGTTTTCTTGTTGAACTTGGCCTCGCGGGTGTCCTCACGCATGGTGACACCATAGCCGATGGTCAGCGACCAAGGCATGGAGAAGCGCATATAGCCGTCGGCGTCGGTCTCGGCCTTGCCGCCGTTGTTGCCGCCCTTGGCGCCACGCTGGCCTTTCACCATGTCGTCGTCGACGTTGCTCTCAACGTCGGTGTCCATGCCCTCATCGTCGTTGTCGTCTTTCTTGTTGTCCTTCTTGTCGTCGCCTCCGCCAAACCACTTCTTCAGTTGCTGAGGGTTGAGCGTGAAGGAGAAGTTTTGCGACATGCCCTGGAAGCGTCCGAAGCGTCCCTTGCCCCACTCGGTGTGGTTGCCAACGTAGGGATGGCCGTTCTCGTCGAGCTCGTAGGCGTAGGTGGCAAACACGGCGTTCATGTTGAAGGTATAGTTTTTCCACCACTTCAAACGCAAGCGCATCGACAGGTCGCTCCAACGATGTGTGGCGGCTGCCATGTTGTAAGACATGGAGGCGCCCAGCTCGTCGATGATGCTAATCTTCTTGAAGCCTGTGGAGTCCTTGTCGGTCTTTATCTTCATCTCCACGTTGTTGCTCACGTCCCAAGAGATGCTTCCCGTGCGACCCTTGCCGGGAACGCCATAGAGGGAGTTGCTATAGGGCGAGTATTCCACCAGCGATACGTTGCCGTTGGCGTCGGTCTTCTGGTAAGTGTCGTAGTAGCCGTAGCGAGCCGAACCGAAGTTGGGAGCGTAGCTGAAGCTCACCTGCGGCGTGAACACGTGGCGAATTTGCCATGGATGCTTCTTGAACAGGCGCGGGCTACCCGTGTACATACCGTAGAGTTTGGTGCTTGCCGAGAGGCTGAGGTTCCAGTTGTAAACGTTATGGAAGCCGTAGGTGGTGTCGGAAACTTCCACTTGGCGCTCCTCGTCCCACGAGCGGGTCACCTTGTTCGAGTACATTCGGTCGGTGAAGTTGAACGAAGGAGTGACGTTGAGGTAATTGAACAACGTGAAGTTGGCGTTCACCGGGATGTTGTGTTGCATGCCATTGCGCCAGTCTTTGATGAGGTTCGAGTGCATCAACTTGTCTTCTTTCGTGCTGATGGAGTTGCTCAGGTGACCCGTGTAGCTCAGCGAGATCTTCTCGTACCAGCGCTCATCGCCCACCATGTGCTTGCGGCGGAAGGGGTAGAAGCGGCTGATGCTGACGTTCAGGTCGGGCAATGTCATCGCGATAGATGAGTCGCGCATGTTCTGCGAGAGGTTGGCCGAGCTGCTCAGCGACAGTCCGAGGCTCGAGAACGTGGTGCTCCAGCTTACGGAAGAGGTGCGTGTCGATTGGGTGAGCGATTGCGGATTGTACATGCTGTTCAGGTTGTTGCGCTCATAGCTCGTCGACGCAAAGTTTACGCTGGCCGACAAGGAGCTGAACGGGTTGGCCTTGGCGTCTTGGCGATGGCTCCACTGAATCTTGAAGCTCTCTTGCTTTTGGAAGTCGGGCATGCCCTTGTCGCCGGTCTTGGTGTCCTGGTAACTGAAGTAGAACGATCCACTATACTTGTAGCGTTTGCGGTAGTTGCTGGCGGCGGAGATGCCCCATGAGCCCTTCGTGTAGATCTCGCCCAACAGCTTCAGGTCCCACTTGTCGCTCATGGCGAAGTAGTATCCACCGTCGCGGAGATAGAAACCGCGTGTGTTCTCGTCGCCATACGTAGGCATGATGAAGCCGCTGGAGTAGCTCTTCGTGAAGGGGAAGAAGCCATAGGGAATGGCCAAGGGAAGGGGAACGTCGGCCACAACGAGATAGGCGGGGCCGAAAACCACGTCCTTGCCCGGGCGAACCTTGGCGCGAGAAAGGGCGATGTAGAAGTCGGGATGCTCCGCATCGCACGTTGTGTAGCGTCCGTGAGCCAGGTAAATGTCACCGTTGTCGTTGCGTTTCGACACCTGGCTGGTGAGGAAACCATCCTGTTGCTCAGTGTATGCGTTGCGAACAAGGCCCTTCTTTGTCTTGAAATTGAAGGCCATTGTGTCAGTGTCGTATTTGTCTTGACCCATGGTGAACACGGGCTTGCCCTTCAGGCCATCCTCGGCCGTTGAGTCGGGCGAGCCTGTGGCGTGCACCAGGCTGCTGTCGAGGCTCATGTAGATCTTGTCGCTTTGGAGGTTCATGTTCTCGTAGTCGACAGTCGATGAGCCATAAAGGTGTGCGGTGTTGGAGGCGGCATCGTAGACCAGCGAGTCTTGCGCCTCGTAGACCACGGGGGCGTCGATGCCGTTCTTCTTCTGGCGGTTGAGCGAGTCGAGGTGGATGGAGTCGTCGATGGCCTTGTTGTGACGGTAGATGGCCAGTTGAAGAGAGTCCATCTGAGTCGTGTCGGTGGGTGAAAGGATGGAATCGGCCGTGCCTACCGAATCGGCTGCGGCAGGCTTATTGCGTTTCCAAAATTGGGGCACGGAGCTATCGGCCATGGCAAATGCCACGGCGAAAAGCAGAAGTGCTATGAATGATTTCGTCCTCATTAAACTGCGGAATATCCCTTATTGAAATATGAGAAGTGCGTTCCCGTCACCGAAGACGTATGTCTTCGGTGTCGCCCTCCAGAGTTCTTGTTGCCAAACCTCAGAGTTCTTGTTGTCGGGTTTTTGAGTCCTCGTAGTTGAAACTTTGAGTTCCCGTTACTGAGAGTTTGTGCTCTCGTTGTTGAAGATTTATGTTCCTTTTGTTGGAAACGTGTTTCTTGGTTGGATAAGAAGCGCCTTCCTTTGGGAGGATGTGTGCCCTCCTTGTTGGAGAGGGCTTGTCCTCAACGAACTGCAAAATTACGCAATAATAAGGGATTTATGGATGTTTTTCTTATTTTTAACTATCCTTCGAACAGCTTTTCCCATGTCTTGAAGCGTGCCAGGCCCTCTTGTCCGAACTTGGCGAGGCTCTTCTCGGCTTGTTCTTGGGTCTTTACCTTTTGCAGATTCGACTTGCTATAGAACTTGTCGGCATAGCAAATGACCTTCTCCTCAGGCGTTTCGGGCAGGAAATCTTGGTGGGGAAGGGGCAGGTTTTGCGAGGTGATGTCGTGGAGCGACAGTCCGGCGCCTGTGTGGCGCTCGCACACTCGGGCGTGGCGTTCGTAGCCCTCGCTTCTCAAGAGCTCGGCTCCGATTCGGCCGTGGCAGATGTAGGGTTCCGTGCCATGGCAGGCAATGCCTGGCGCATCGCAACGGAAGATGCCGATGTCGTGTAGCATGGCCGCCTCCTCTACAAACTGGCGGTCGAGCCCCATCTCTGGATGGGCGTCGCAGATGCGCAAGGCACGGTCGGCCACTTGCCGGCTATGCAGAATCAAAATATCCCGAAGCCGATTGGCCTCGGGATAATATTTGTCGATGATTTTCTGATAATCCATCTTCGATAGGGGATTCAAAGCGTATTAGTCGCGCTGGATGTAAGCCAGCACATTGCCCTTCTGGACCTTCGATCCCTGCTTGGCGTTGATCTCTACGAGCTTGCCACCCAGGTCGGCCTTGACCTCGACAAACTCGCCCCAAGGAGCTTGGATCCAGCAGAAGGCGTCGCCCTCTTTGTAAGCCTTGCCGATGTAAGGCTCCACTGCGGGTGCAGCCTCGCCGTCGCCCTGGAACTCCCAGAAGATCTGGCCCTTGACAGGAGCCACGATAGCGTCGGCCTTGGCGTGCTTGAATGCGGCAGCCTCCTCGGGCGAAACGGTTGCGCCAATCTCGGCGTCCTTAGCTTTCTGCATATCGGCCAACATGTTCTTCTTGGCCTGACCGCTCTTATAGTTGCGATACTGCTCGGGGTGCATGGCCAGCTCGAAGAGCTCCTCGTCGTCCTTGCCATACTCCCAGCCGTTCTCGTCCATCTCCTTCTTGAAGTCATCGAGGGCGTTGGGGAGCAGCGTGTGGGGATCGGCGTCGGTGAACTGGCGGCCTTGCTTCTTTGCAAGCTCCTTCAATTCGGGTGTGATCTCTCCGGGCACCTTGCCGCTCTTGCCAAGGATCATGCCCCACATGGCGTCGTCCATCATGACGAAACGACCCTTGCCTTGCTCCATGGTGAGCAGGTTCATCAGGGCGATGTTCTTGGTGTATTGTGAGAACGGGGTTACCAAGGGAGGATAACCCACGCGAGGCCATACGTATGCCACCTCATCGAAGAGCTTGATGAGCAGGTCGTCCATCGACAACTCTTCCTCGCCCTTCTTCTTTCTGAGGTTGTTGATGGTGGTGCGCATGCCACCCAGGTCGGCCATCATAGAGCCCATCATGCCGCCAGGCAGTCCGCAGGTGAGCAGGAGCGACGACATGACCTTGTTGCCGGGGTTGATGAAGTAGCCCAACCACTCGTCGATAAACTCCTGAGTGAGTGCGCGAGCCTTCATGTATGCGCTCATGTTGACCTCGGGAACGTCGAAACCGGCGTGCTTCAACATCGACTGCACAGAGATGATATCTGGGTGAACCTTACCCCATGACAGAGGCTCGATGGCTGTGTCGATGATGTCGGCACCGTTCTCGCAGACCTCGAGGATAGAGGCCATAGAGAGTCCGGGTCCTGAGTGTCCGTGGTATTCGATGATGATCTCGGGGTGCTTGTCCTTGATCATCTTGGTGAGCTTGCCCAGGAAAGCGGGCTGTCCGATGCCTGCCATGTCCTTCAAGCAGATCTCCTCGGCACCTGCCTCGATCTCCTTGTCGGCCAACTCAGCGTAGTACTCCAAGGTGTGTACGGGCGATGTGGTGATGCAGAGTGTTCCCTGCGGTGTCATGCCAGCCTCCTTGGCCCACTTGATGGACGGAGCTATGTTACGGATGTCGTTCAGACCGTCGAAGATGCGGGGGATGTCAACACCCTGTGCGTGCTTCACGCGGTACATCATGGCGCGAACATCGTCGGGCACGGGGTACATGCGGAGGGCGTTAAGGCCGCGGTCAAGCATGTGTGTTTTGATGCCCACCTCGTTGAAAGGCTTACAGAAGGCACGCACGGCGTCGTTGGGGTTCTCGCCGGCGAGGAGCTGCACTTGCTCGAAAGCGCCACCGTTGGTTTCCACACGGGCAAAGCAGCCCATATCGATGATGACGGGAGCGATGCGCTCCAGCTGGTCCTTACGTGGCTGGAACTTGCCTGAGCTCTGCCACATGTCGCGATAGACGAGACTGAACTGAATTTTCTTCTTCATTTATTCTTATCTTGATGATTTCTTATTTTTATAAAGATAGCAGCCAACACCCATTTGCATACCTAATAAATGAGGAGTTGGTACTGGGCTGCAAAATTAGATAAAAAAAATCAAATTACGGACTATCCGATTGTTTTTTTATGTTTTATAACTATCTTTGCATAAGATAGGCTGCACTCGGCCATTCGAAAGCAAGCTTTCATGGCGC
>JABLTL010030702.1_pt1 | contig 29407 bp, 19 predicted proteins | sample 7160151 | NCBI WGS metagenome assembly JABLTL01 (sample SAMN14651223, study PRJNA627086) | human gut metagenome | isolation source: feces | host: Homo sapiens
GGCGGACGGCCACGGACTATCGTCCGGGTGGCCTCAAGAGACATAAGGGCGGACGCCGAGGGAGGGGGCGGTGGACTGTTTTTGGGGTGACGCAAAGTGGGGCTTTCTGTTACGGGAGGGCGGATTTTTTGTTACGGGGGAGCGGATTTTATATTGATCCGAGAAAAAAATCGGGGTGGCACGGGCGTTTTGACGGTGTTTTTTTGTGAGGAGCGGCTAAGGGCAGATATGTGATGGGTGGTTGGGCATGGGGGCTTGGGGGCATACATATATATATAATACCACGGCCTCACGCGTAATATTATTATATATATATTGTGTATATGTTTGCGTATTTGCAGAATAACAACCTTGGCGTGCAAGTATGTAGTGACATTATGACGTGGAATAAATCCTTCCACTGCTACGCGATTGGGCTTTTGGGGAGTCAAGCATTTTGACAACTGCTATCTCTGAATGAAGTGTTGGTCATGGCGTTTATCTCAAATACACATACAACATTATTCTTCGTGTTAATGTTTGTATAAAATGGGGGGTAATTCTTAAACAATTACATTTGCATACATTTTGTCAGAATTAGTTTTCGAGCAGTAAAGCTAACGGGGTAATGAGAGGATATACCGACTCTTTCAATCTGTTGATAATAAATAGAGATTGCAGACTTTGCAAAAATAGGAATCTACTCGTTTATCCATTAACTTATTGGTTTGTTAACCAATTCAGTCAACGTGTAATAAGTATATGCTCAAATTTTGTTTATATAATGTAGGGTATCAGTCAATAAGTTTTGGTTTCGGCACACATAACTCATTGCGTCCACGCTTCGACCTTAAAATCTGACACTGGCACTACACCATTCGTATCAACAGACTTAGGGCATTTACAGAGACATATATGGTATAACTTTAGATTTTATATATGGCACAAGAGCACTCATTGATTGCCAATTCGGGCATTCAAGTTATTACGCTATCGTTAGACATAAACACCCAGGATAAATTTAAGATGTGGTATCATGAATGGCACGACACAGCTCAAGGCGAATGGCTGCTCGCGCCAGTACATGAACTGCGCACGGAGGACGCTTGCTATTACTATAACAAGCAGGAACTGTTTAGGGGTGGATATTTGAATGACTCGACTGCAGAGATAGATGTGAACGACTTGAAACTTGACGGTATCATGCCGCTCAGGATTGATGATGATAATTGTAATGGTGTGGAGGGTGAAATCTACTGCATGAGTTTTTCAGACCGCAGCAACGATTTAGCGTGTTTCGAGGGAGTGTGGCTTCCGCTGCCATACTTTTTCAAGCGTACAGCCAAGCGTTTTGAGTTTGGTCCGTTTAATTGGGCCCGCATGAAGTTGCTGCCTGCTGGTGAGGACAAAGGTATAAAGCATTACAACGTGGTGCTTGCGTTTGACACGCGAGCGTGCTACGAGGAGGATGGCTACATGGAGTGCCCGGTGTTTCCGGACGCCTTTAAGAATGACATGGACTTTGAGTTGTGCAGTAACGAGTTTATGGTGATGGATTATTGCTCGCCCGATAATAGCTGCAACTATGTGGACACTTATTTGTTGCATTTGGTTCACCCCGATGTACAACAGGTGCAGCAATTAAAAGGCACTCGCGTGCGCCGCACATCTTACATAGCCTCGTATGCATTTTTGATTAACTATCTTGCGCAAAAAGGAGCTTTGCCCCGAATAAAGCTGTACAAAGACACCGATGTGGAGGTGAAGGACGTGGACATGGTGGTTGACATTGGCAACTCGCGCACCACTGCACTGCTTATTGAGGACCATGCCAATTTCAACCAAGTGCGGCAACTTGAGCTGACGGATTATACCAATTTGGTGGTTGAAACAGACGATGGCCTTGCTGTGAACAAGCATGACAAGCCTTTTGACATGCGTTTGGCCTTTCGTAAGGCCAGTTTTGGCGATTTTGGCATGAAAGACAGCCGTCAGTTTGTATACCCCAGTTTGGTGCGCCTTGGCGAGGAGGCCAACACACTCATACATTTAAGCACGGGTGATGCAGAATCGCTATCGACCTACTCGAGTCCCAAACGCTATTTGTGGGACTGGCGTCCGAACAAGGAAGAATGGAAATTTATGGTACTTGACGGCGAACCTGACAGCCACATACTGAACTTGCGCGGCATTACCAACCAGCTGAAGCGTGACGGCCAACTTGACTTAGGCGGCCATGGCGGGAGTTCGTTCCATTACTCTCGCCGCTCACTGATGACTTTTGCCTTTTTGGAAATGCTGGTACAAGCACGCACACAGATAAATAGCGAGTCGTACCGTTCGGTGCGCAACGGATTTGGCAAGCCTTCAGTGCCGCGTCGTATACGCCGCGTGGTAGTAACATGCCCCACTGCCATGTCGGGAGTGGAGCGCGACGCGCTTGTGCAATGCGCCAAAGATGCGGTTGTGCTGCTTGAAAACTTTGGATACGATGATCCTGCAGACAACACCACTCCGGGCAAATCGGTTGAGATAGTGCCTGCGGTCACGCCAAGAAGTGGCGAACGTGCATGGTACTACGACGAGGCCACCTGTGCGCAGTTGGTGTATATGTATGGCGAGGTCGGTCAGAAGTACAAGGGTTGCTGCAGCGAGTTTTTCAGTCTTTATGGCAAGATGGAAGATGGCGACACGCAGCCAAGCATTACGGTTGGGTCGCTCGACATAGGTGCCGGCACTACCGATTTGATGGTGAGCAAATACACCTATACTAAGGGAGACGTAACCACCATCACGCCCGACCCGCGCTTTTACGACAGCTATTACTTTGCTGGCGACGACATGTTGCAGGCCTTGGTCAAACATGTCATGATACTTGGCCCGGAGAGTGCGTTCAGGAAGAAGTTGGAGGGCCTTACGGACAAGCAGTATCGTCAAAAGATGAAGGACTTCTTTGGTAAGGACTATAATGGTCAGACAGTAGCCGACAGAATGCTTCGAAGGGACTTTAACATTCAGTATTCGATGCCGCTGATGTGCCACTTTCTTGAATTGATGAAGGAAGGCAGCAAGAATTGTGTTGTGAAATATGCCGATGTATTTGCAGAATGCCCGCCTAACGCGATGGTAATAAATGGTTTTGCTGAACGTATGGGCATAAATGTGACCGAGTTGTCGTGGAAATACGACAGTGAAGCGGTGCAACAAATTGTGCACAAGGAGTTTGAGCCCTTGCTCAAGAAAGTGGCCACCATTATGTTTTCGTACGCCTGCGATGTGGTGCTGCTTTCGGGGCGTCCAGCATCGCTCCCGGCCATACGTGATATATTTTTGAAATACTACCCTGTGTCACCCAACCGTCTCATTGTGCTCAACAACTATTATGTAGGCGACTGGTACCCCTTTGGCGAGAATACAGGCCACGTTAAGAATGCCAAGACTATTGTAGCCATGGGCGGTGTGATTGGTCATTATGCTTCGGCACTTTCTAATTTGGACAAGTTCTCCATCAACCTTGACTTGCTTGACAAGCACTTGACGTCGACGGTCAACTACATTGAAGCCTCGCGCGACGGGCAGCCTATCGACTACTTGATTACTCCCGACAAGAGCTGTGGTGACCTGACAGTGAGCAGCATTCCGCTGACACTCAATGTGCGACAGATTGGTATGGACTCGTATCCAAGCCGTGCCTTGTATACGATAGACTTTAACCGTCACAAGATGGCCGACCGCATAAGGAAGAAGGCCCTGCTGAACGACGAGGGCTGTCTGACCGACGCCAAGGTGGCCGGCCTTGTGGGCGAGGCGGTGGATACGCTAAAGAAACGTATGCCGTTCAGGATAACCATTGAACGCGACGCAGACAACAAAGAGGACCTTAGCATCACTGCCATTACGGACCGTAACGACAACGATGTGACAGAGGGCAATTTGGAGGTACACATTCAGAGCCTTGGCATTGACGGGCAATACTGGCTCGACACGGGAGCATTTGACTTTTAACAAGTAGTTTCATCATGTTACAAGATATAAGACAACACATAGATTTGGTTGACGGCTCGATTGCGTGGGCCAAGGAGCACGGCAAAGAGTCGTTCCCCTGCAACACGTTCAAGGACTGGCGACGCCGGCTCAAGCGCATATATGCGGCATTGGAGGAGAAGTGTTCGGTGGCGGCCTATGGCGAAAGCCAGGTGGGCAAGTCATACTTGATGAGCAGTTTGCTTTCTTCGCCCAATTCGCCGTTTGTCATTACCAATGGTGGCAAGGCTTACAGCTTTATCGACGACATTAACCCAAGCGGTGGCAACAATGCCAAGATTGAGTCGACAGGTGTAGTGACACGCTTCACACTGGACGGGGGTAACCCTCTGATGCGCGACTACGTGCGTGTGCGCAACTTGTCGGTGGTAGACATCATTCTGCTTATAGCAGACTCTTACTACAACGATATCAAGATAGACCCCGACAATGTGCTGCGCTACGACGACATCAACCAGGCATTAGAGGAGATGAGCGCTCTGTGGTCGAAGCGCGTGGCTGTGCAGGACAAGATCGACGAGGACGATATAAGAGACATTGTGGACTATCTGCACGACGTGACGGGCAATGCGGCCGGGGCAGTGAACCAGTCGAACTTTGGCAAGGTGGTGGCCCCGGTGATAAAGTATGTGCCTTACGACAAGTGGGTGGACGTGTTCGGCTTGTTGTGGAACCGTAACAAAGAGCTAAACCACCTGTTCGGTGTGCTGATAAACGAGTATAAGAAACTTTGTTTTGAAACGGACGTGTATGTGCCGTTTACAGCTGTGCTGCGCGACAAGGGCACGCTGCTCAAAATTGAGTGGCTTGACACGGTGTGTGGCATACACTCCGACACAGGTCATGACGAGATCTACACCGATGTGTATGATGCACGAGGCAATGTGTTGGCGCGCGATTTTCACAAGGGCAACCTTTCGGCCCTGGCTGCCGAGCTCACCTTTGAGCTGCCGGCCGAGCTGGCTGAGGATCGTCGCTTTTTGCACAAGCTTGACTTGCTTGACTTTCCTGGCGCGCGCTCGCGCGAGAAATATAAGGAGCGCGAGATAGGCTCGGTGTTGCCCAAGATGCTGCGTCGCGGCAAGGTGGCGTACCTTTTCAACAAGTATTCGCGTTCGCTGCGCATCAGCAGTGTGCTGTTCTGCCACCACAACGACCAAAAAGCCGAGGCTACTATTGGCGAGACCATTAACAGTTGGATTGAAGACAACATAGGCGCCACCCCCGAGGAGCGTGCACACATGCTGAACAGCACCAACGGCATTGCGCCACTGTTCATGATAGCCACTAAGTTCAACATCGACCTTGAAAGGACCAAGACCGACAATGTGTCGAACCCGGACAAGCTTGACGCCCACTGGAACCGCTTTGACACGGTGTTTCCTGAAATAATCAAGCCCGACACATGGCTTGACCACTGGGTTAAGCCAGGGGGGCTGTTCAAGACGGCGGCATTCCAGAACATCTATCCGCTGCGCGACTTTTATTGGTCGGGCAAGAACGGGGTGTTTGACGGCTATAGCGACGGCGTGGTGAAGAGTGAAGAGAAATGTGTGCATACCTTTGAAGACTACCCCGACTACTTTGACAATCTGAAGCAGAGCTTTATGCGCAATGAGTTTGTGAAACGTCACTTTGCCAACCCCGGGCAAACGTGGCATGATGTGGCCACAGTCAACAATGACGGTTCAAAGGCCATCATTCGCAATCTTGACGCCATAGCCGGTGTGCTTGATGCTGCGCGCTGCACGAAATATGGTACGCAGCTCGCCCAAATTAAGGACGAGATGTGCAAGGCCCTGTCAGTGTACTTTGAGCCAGAGGACAAGGAGGCCAAGAATCTGAAGGTAAAGCAAATAGCCAGTGACATAAGGTTGTCGCTAATACTGAGTGTGGGTGAGCGGCCCGAGGTGTTTGGGCGTATCATTGACAGTTTGATGGTGCCGGTAAGCGACCTTCGCGACATAGCCTACGACATTATTATATGCCACGCCGACACGCCCCGGGACTTTTCGATGGTGAACTTTGTGCGCAAGCAGGTTGACATTGACCCCACTGGCAACAAGGCCGACAATGTGCGCAAACTGTGCGAGTATTTTGGCTGTGACACGGCTCAGCTCGAACAGGCTCTGAAGGCCCGCGGCTGCACGGTGGACGAGGTGGTGGAGAGCCAGACAGAGACCCTGACCACCGTGGCCGATGTAGTGGCCAAGCACATAGTAGATTATTGGACGGGCTACATCAACAGCCAGGTCAAGATGCTTGAGCCTATGCTGCCCCATGCCGATGAAGTGGTGTTCATGCTTGCCTCGCTGCTCAAAAAGATGAAGTTGAGAAATGTGCTGGCCGAACGGATTGGGCACTACTGCAATGTGTTCAGCCCTGACGAGCAACTCAATGCCATAGCGGACTATGCCGCGCTCACGCTGAACAACTTTGTGAGTACCGCGGGACGCAGCTACATCAGCGACAGCGAGGCCGATGCCATACGCGCCAAGGCAGAGACGTGCCATATCAAAGTTGACCTCAGCCCTGCTGCATGGACTGTAAGTCGCAAGCCACAACCACTGCTGGAGACGCTGAGGGCATTTGACGCGGCCTCAGACATCAGCCATGTGGACAAGCACACACTCACGCAACTGCCGCTTTGGGACAATTTTCAGCGTTGGGAGAACCTGGTGACCATCGGCCTGCTATATGCCAGTGACATATCGCACACCGACCCTGTGGCCAACGCGCAGATTAAGCGCATCATTGACAGTTGCAGCAAACTGTATGGTACGCATAATGATTAACAAACAAAAGAAGATATATGGCAGCACACACATTTCGTGGCAAGCAAAGGTTGTGCTACACGGAGGTGAACGACTTTACCGATTTTCAAGGCATAGGGCATGACCCACTATACAGGAGGTACGACAGCGTGTTGAGCGTGGTAAAAAAGGTTGTGCCTCAGCACCTTTGGCACTTTCTTGCCACGCCCGACTACTTGGAGGACAGCGATCAAATATGCTGGTACGTGGATCAATGGGACGAACGCCCCACCCGCTTGAGCGAACTGTCGGGCCAAGAGCTTGACGAATATCAAGAACTGCTCAAACACACCGTCGAGGCATATAAAATGGCCGCTTCGGAACTGGACGGCGACGATCTGCAAATAATGGCCGGTGCCATCAAATATGCGGACTCTGGACAGGTGTACTGCAGCGACGGAAAGGTGTACCTTGTGGCATGGGGCATGAAGCCCGCCACACACCGGCACAAGGTGATTGGCACAGTTATTCACGACTATGACTATGTGAAAAAGTTCAAGGTTAGGTTCGATGCCGGCGCACATGGTTCCATTGCACCACTTGACAGAACCGTAAGCTTGGCAGGGGGCACCACGCTGACCGAAACGGAGGTGCCGCAGGTGACAGTTCACGAGGGCTGGACCCTGACTGGTTGGTTACCCGACATGCCTGTGGGACAGGTGGTGAATGCCGACATGGCCTTTACTGCCCAGTACGACCAATGCCCGCCCCCTGTGCCACCGCATGTTGAAGATTGTGCGCCCGATGCCGAAGAGGAGAATGATGGGGCGGACTATAAGGAAGATGACACTTGCTACAACTGCCGATTTGAGGCTGGCGAGCATGGCACGCTGAACGGGCCTGCCACACTGCACAAAACCGCTGGCAGCACCATTGGCAGCAATGAGGTGCCTGCCGTCACGCCCCACAAAGGCTACCGCTTTACGGGGTGGAGCAGTTCGCCCGTCAATGCCGCAGTTGATGGCGACAAGGTGTTTGTGGCACAATACGAGAGGGTGGTGCCATGGTATAAGCGATGGTGGTTGTGGCTCACTGGCAGCGGTTGCTTGAAATGGCTGCTGTGGCTGCTGCTTGCCCTGCTGCTTGGGTTGTTGCTCATTGGGGTGCTCAAGGGGTGCGAGGGTTGCACTGGCCACCATACCCCCGTAAATGGTGTGGTGCCTGCCGACACCCTGACGCGTGCCGACGGCAGCATGGTGGACGACAACGGCTATGCCCGCCCCGTGACGGGCGACGACGGCCAGTTGCCCGACGACGAAATGATTGTGGCCCCCGTCATGGGCGAGGGGGGCAGCGAACCGCCCATTGTTGAGCAGCCCGGAGCCCCGAGCATCATGGCCAACCGCCTGTTCCTGTTTATGGAGGAGGAGAACGACAATGTAGAGGCCCTTGCACGCGACTTTAAGCGCGCTTACCCTGGCGAGCAATACGGCATTATTGGCTATGACAAGGAGGTGAAGCTGCTTGTTATACAAGTGCCCGAAGCCGAACGGAACCATATCCGCCAAACAATCAACCGCCGCATACCAGGGCACAAGTTTATTGTGTTTGACGAGGAGGTGTACGAACTAAACGGCCAGGCGAGCACCCAGTCTGAGCCGGCCGGCTGGCACCTTGGCGCCATTCACCTTAAACAAGGGTGGGCCTGTACCAAGGGTAGTGCCAACGTCAAAGTAGCCATCGTAGACGACGGCATTCAGGCTGGGCACCCCATGTTCAGGGGACGGATAGTTGACGCCTACAACGTGTTTACTCAGAACAACACGCTGAGCATGGGCGAAGGACATGGCACACACACCGCTGCACTGGCAGCGGGAAGTGCCGACTATTATAACAGAGGCGCCTCGGGCGTGGCCCCAGGGTGTCAGATTATGCCCATTCAGGTGTTTGACAACAAACGATGCCCGTTGTCGGCCCTGGTGGCCGGTGTGATGTATGCGCTGCACCACAATGCCGATGTGGTAAACATATCGATAGGCCCGTCGTTTAAGGGGCTGAATGTGCTGCCCGTTGAGCAGCAGGCCGAAATAGCGCGCACACAGTTTCGCAATGTGGCGCTGCTCTGGGCACGTGTGTGCCAACTTGCAGCCCGCAAGCGCGCCATATTGGTGTTTGCAGCAGGCAATGACGACATACTCACCAGCATTCCGCCCGAGAACCGCAATGCCTCATCAATAGTGGTCACGGCTGTCGACCCCCGACTGTGTCCCACCTCATTCACCAACTACGGCCCAGGTTCAGACATATCGGCTCCAGGCAAGGGCATTAGCAGTGCCTTCCCTGTCAACACCTTTAAGATGCTTGACGGCACGAGCATGGCTGCCCCCATTGTGACTGGCACCATTGCGCTGATGAAATCGCTCAAAAAGGACCTTACGGTGACTCAGGCACGCAACGTGCTTTACCGCACGGGGGCTGCTGTGTACGGCAACATTCCCCCCATGGTGCTGGTTGACAAGGCGCTTGAGGCGGTAAGACAGGGCAATTTCAGTGCACCGGCCGAGCGAGCTATCACACCTGTGCCTGGCGGGGCGGGGGCTGGCGGCAGTTCACAGGCCAACCCCATTGCAAACCCTGCCGGCAACATGCCCCCGCCCACCGCTGCAACGCCCCAGCCCGCGGGCGGCACGGACTACGATGCCATCAGGCGCAAGATTGCGGCTTACAAACAAAAGATTGAAGAACTTGAGAAACTCTTACCACACAAATAACAACCATGGCTAATAAAATGAACAACCAATATTCGTGGAACCAGACGCTAAAGTTTTCGTGGGGCCACATCATAGCCTTTACAGCACTGATATTTGCCAGTTACGTGGCCTATATGGGTGCGTTTTACCAAAATGGCGGCAACTTTGGTGCTGCCGCCGTCAAGGTATGTTGCATTGACGTGGTGCTGCTTGGCACCTTTATTGGCGCGCAAATGTGCAAGGGCAGCGACCACAAGTTTGGACGTTGCATCATGGCAGAACGCGTGCTTATAATACTCTGCCCTGTAGCCCTTGTATGGGCACTGGTGCCAGCCAACCACTTTTGGACTGTTTTTGGCGAACGCGACCAGATTGAAACAGAGTTTGAGCAGTCGATTGGCAAAACGCGGCAGATGTTTGACGGCTACGACCAGTATGCCAACAACCGCATAGCCCAGTACGAGGTCACGCTCAACACCCTCAGCAGTCAGAAGGCGCTATACCGCGCCCTATGCGCCAAGGCGGGTCTTGACGGCACGAACGACGCCATGGTAAAAGCCAACTACATTGAGGCTCTCAGGCTGCAGCTGCTGTCGGAGAACACTGACAGCTTGCGGCAGTCGGCCACGGCCTGGATTGACAAAGCCGAACAGGGGGTGAGCGTGTGGAATGCCTTCCTTGTGGGCAACGTCAAGCTCATTTCGTCGGCCATTGAGGGTTGGCACAACAAATTGAACGAAGTGTCAACCCCTGTGCTGAGCAATGAAACGGCCACGGGACAAGAGGTAATGCCTTACAGCGAGGCCGACCAATCATACGATGAGGCGCAGCAAAGTCTGAAGCAACTGAGCAGCATCTACACCAAAGCCGACGAGGGTGTGTGTATGGCCACCGTATGGAGCGGTGTGCTGCTGTATGCCATGCTGCTATTCCCCTACCTGTTGCAGCGGCGCAACGAAAAGGCCAAGGGCTACTACACGCTGCTGCCCGGGGGCAAGCATCGTGGGCGCGGCAGCTCGCTTACGCCACAAAGGCGGAACAAAGGGCGCAAACCGACACAACCAGCCCCCGCAAACAATCATGCAAACGACAACGACGACATATTTAGTGGAACCTTTTAACACCACATTGCCCATAATATATCATGATACAGAAGAAGAAATTGCTCAAAGACCTACAACAGTACTCTGCCAGCGAGATAGCAGAGGCGGTACGTAACGGAGTAGTTACGATTTATGAGTTAGAGAAAGGCACGGAAGGGGCTTTCACGCCTTTGCTCCGAAAAAGGGTTGAGACCATTTTGGCCGCACCGCCCGAGCCTGCCGTTGAGCCTCAGCCCCAGAGTGTGCCAACGAACACGGTTGCCGTTGCACCGCCCGTTGCGCCCGTTGCCGAACCTGCTGCAGAGCCTCAGCCTCAAAGCGCGCTTGCGGACCATGCAGAGCCGCAGACTGACAGTAAGGGCATGTTCCGCAACCCATTCTCATTCAAGGGGCGCATACGCAGGCTCGAGTATGGGCTGTCGTTCATCATATATTTTGTCTTTATAGTAATTAGCCAGATAGTATCTGATGATATCATTTACAAATACGCTTACGGCGGCGTATCAAGCGCTGAGTATCAAGGTTATCTTACGATATTATTGATTATCTCCATACCATTCTATTGGTTCATCATTGCCCAAAACTGCAAGCGGTGCCACGATGTGAACAGTTCGGGCTGGATGCAGCTTATTCCCTTCTACATGCTATTCTTGTTATTTGTTCGCGGCACCATCGGGGTTAACAAGTATGGCAAGAACCCTAAAGAGTAACATACATCACAACACACTATATGCCAACAAAAGATTACATATTAGATAACGTGGCAGGCTATAAGGCCGAGAACCTGTACGGCTTTATAAACAAGGGGCTTGTCACCTTTGACGAACTGTGCAACGACACCAATGGCGAGTTCAGCCCCAAGGTGCGCCAGGAACTGAAGCGTATGCTTGAGCATGGCGACGATGACGAATGGGCCAGCGCACAGGCCGCGCACACCATTGAGGCGGTGCAGCACTACTTGGACACCTTTGCCGAGGGCAAGTTCCGCCCAGAGGCCCGTGCGCTGAAGGCGCAGATTGAACGTGAACAAGCCGATGCCGCGGCTCAGGAGAGCGCAGAGAACGATTGGGACGCGCTTGACAAGAACGACATTGACGCGCTGAACGACTTTGTGACTAACAATCCTGACAGCGTGCATGCAGCGGAGGCCAACCAGCGCATAAACGATCTGCTGCTTGACAGCATCATGGACTATGACATTGACACGCTGATTGACGAGATCAAGCAAATTCTGAACGAAGTAGGTACCACTGCCTTATATAAGGATCCCAACATTGCCAACAAAATAAGGTACTACATAAAAAAACGCTATGCCACCAAAGCGGAGTTCCTTAACAAACTGAGGGAGGACTGCAACCTGCTGAATGCATCGACTGTCAAGTACTTGATAGACAACGAACACCTCATTACCATTGCCGACCTGTATGGCATAGGCATTGACAAGCAGTTTATCAAGGCCATGCAAAATGGCAAGCAGACCGAAAGTTATACCTACACCCGCAGTTTGGACCGCATACACAAGCAGAGCACCGAGGTGTACTTTTGGGGCATCCCCTCATCGGGCAAGAGCTGTGCCTTGGGGGCCATACTGAGTGTGGCCGGCAGCGGCAGGGTGGCCAAGGTGATGGACGCCGACACGGCCTCGCAGGGCTATGGCTACATGACTTACCTGATGAACCATTTCCCGCAGAACGGCGAGGTGGGCACGCTGTTGGGCGGCACGCCGATTGATGCTTTTTACGAAATGGGATTTGACCTGACTGACAATGACAACCGCACGCACCCCATCACCTGCATTGACATGGCTGGCGAGCTGATGAGCTGCATGTTCAAGAGCAATGCCAACATGCCACTGACAGACATCCATCTGAACATGCTCGACACTATGACCAATGTGCTGATAGACAACCGCTCGACCAACCGCAAGATACACTTTTTTGTGATTGAATATGGCGGCGAGGACCGCATTTACGATGGTTACCGCCAACCCGTTTTCCTTGAAGGTGCATTGTCGTACATCAAGGATACGGGCATCTTCAAGAAAGAGACTGACGCCATATTTATCATGGTGACCAAGGTGGACAAGATGAAACACGTCACGCGCGATGCCATCACCCAATATGTAAAGGACAAATACAAGGGCTTTTACAACAGGTTGAACAAGATATGCGAAGACAACGAGATTAACGGCAAGAAGGTTGAAATTGTGGCATTCTCGTTAGGCAAGGTCTGCTTTCAGAGCTACTGCAAATTCGACACCAAGCCTGCCGAAAATGTGGTGGACATCATGCTTAAGCATTCGGCGAGCAACCACGGTGGCAAGTTAGGTATTATTGGTAAAATATTTAGAGGATAAAAATCATGGAACACAAGTTAGGCATAGTTATTCAAGCAGCCAACCAAGGAAATCAAGAAATATTTCAAAGGAACAAGGAACAAAGTTGGGCCAATTCTATTCACGAATTGAGAAAACCGATGAACGGTCTCACCTTCAGCAAAGACGACACCGAGCCTGCCATCTACGTCGAGTTTTTAGGCGAGAAGGGCTATTTGCTGGCATTAGTATTTTCCGACCGCGCTCGCGACGCCGACAACGCCACGGTGTGGGTGCATGTGCCCGCCGGGTGCAACATATCGAGCGCAGAGACTGTCGAAGTTATTGAGCAAATAAAGGAGGTCGCAAAGACTGGCAATTTTAAGAGCAATCCTATCTTTGACGAAATAGCCGACAAGACGTACCAGGACAAGGGTGTACTGGTGCCCGCCGTCAGCACCATCTGTTCTGCCCCCAAGGCCAGCAAGTACGGCGTAAGGCGACTCTCTAACTTTACGCTGAAAGAACTGTTTGGCAATAATATTGCACAACATGAGTATGCCAAGTACAAAGGCATATTTTTGCTCAACCAGTCGGTTGGCTTCGGCAACGACTTCGAGGAATTAGGGGCTGAGCTCAAAAAGGTGCGCACCCTGCAGGCACCTAAATCGCAGGAAGGCTTTGAGCCATACATCGTTGTGGCGAGGGAGGACGTGCCCTTTACCAAAGCTGTGGAATTTCCAGACGGGGCTGATGTGCACATAGAATGGCGGAAGGAAGGCTACAGGGCCATAAGCAAGTCAGCCAAGGTGACAGAAAAGGAGGAGGACTTTCAGAATAGCATAAAGATCAATGCCGAAAAAGACATTTACAGAGAGGTGCACCGCGACAAAATCAAGGTGTTTGGCTCTGATGGCAAGTCCATTGAATCTTTTGAGGTTTGGCTCAAGGATCTGCTACAGGTAGACCCAATTATTAAGGTACCCACACGCAATGCATGCCCAATCACCATCAAAGCTGACGGGTATGAGGATAAGGAGGTCAAACTCAAGGATCTCATCTCCGATAAGGGCATCAAATTGGAAAAGGAGTCGTACACCTACCGCTTTGCCTTGGAGGGCAGCAAGGAGGAATATATCCTCACGACACAACGTCGCTTGACAAAATCGCCCTTCAAGTACTATTCGGCTTATGACGTCATTTCGGAAAAAGGCGTCAACAAACTGTCATACGACGGAATCTGGCAGAAGGTCATGTACTTTGGCATAGGGCTCGGGGCGTGCCTGCTGGCCGTAGGGCTGTATGTGGGCTGGAACGTGTTTGTGATGGACCGCGAGTTCAAGTTTGAGGACAAGCAGGAGACGGGGCTGACAGCCCCACAATATGAGGGCTACACGCTCACCGACACGCAAAAGGCTTTCAATTACCTGCAGAACAATGACACCTGGCACAAGGACAGCCTTGACCGATTTGACGCCACGCGTGGGTTGTTCGACGAACTGAACGAGTTTGAGGTTAACAAGATAAAAGACAGGAATGCCACACTGAACAATGACAAGCTGGGCAAAATTGTGGAAGCGCTCGAGCAAATACCTGCCGACAGCCGCCCCGGCACGCATGACGGTAAGTACAATACCAAAGATGACAAGCAGATAAACATCAACAACTACATTAACAGCATTACCAATACCGCAACGCCCCAAAGCCAGACAACGCCATCAGTTCCCCAACAGAATGATGTGCCAACGCAGGCCCCAGCCCCTGATCCGGCACCAGCCAGCCCACGAAGTCACAGCAAAGGCCAGACCATAAGGCCGGCCAGCGCCCAAAATAAGAAGCCGGCGAAAAAGAATGCCAAAAAGGCAACTGATAAAAGTGGGGCTGGTAAGAATGACGGCACAGACGGTAAACGCGGTAGTATAAAATAATACAGCAGAACGTGTTGGCGGATTTCGGGGCAGCACCCCGTTATCCCGCCGACACGTCAATCAACTCTAAAGAAAATGAAAGTAACAATCAAAATAATCATACTCATCGTGGCCATTGCGCTTGCCATAGGGGGTGTCATGTTTTATGCCAAGACGCAGGTGGCTCCACCCATGGCCACCAAAGCTGTCAACCAATATGCCAAGCAGATTGACAACTGCTGCAACGCAATGGCCAACGCAGACCTGGCTGGCATGGACTCCATAATGACTGACGCCCAGAGCAAAATACGCATTTACGCCACCGAGGGCAAGGTGGAGGACGAGGCGGCCAATGCTGCTATTGACAAACTGCTGGCCATTTATGCGCCCGCGTTTCTTGACAATGCATTCGGCAAATTCCGCCAAAGCGTGTGGCACACCGACGACCACAGCCACATGCTTGCGGTGGTGGCCAAACTGAGAGGCATAAAGCATATTGACCATTCGAGTGCGCTGAAGCGGTCGACGGCCGACTCGCTGGCGCTGATAGTTAACATCATTGGCAACTACAAGCAGGCGTGTGCCGTGAGCCGCGCAAGCGGGTTCAGGGGCATTGCCGCAGCACGCAGCACCATAGACCGGGCGCGACAGCTGGCCAACGACCCTTATCTGTCGAACTGCACCAATCTGATGAATGCGCTTAACGGTGTGCGACCGCGCATTGCCGCAGCGCACTACAACTATGCGGCAGGCATGGTTGAAAAACTGGCCAACTACCGCTTTGTGACGCAGCAGTATTACGAGAACTCATTAGTGCCCACCGTTGAACGGGCTGTCAACCAGTACGACGAGCAGGCTAAGGCACTGTACGGCTCAAAGCGCAGCACCGACAATCTGTGGAACAGGGCACGCAATTATTACGATGAGGCCACTAACTACTATAATTACTAACACTCCCCCAAAAAATGTTGAAGCACATTATGCTGCTGCTCGCACTTGCTGCGACAGCACCTGCACTCGCCCAGAACAAGGCGGACTCTACTGCGCACGCTGACAATGAAGTGGAAATCAAAATCGGCATGCGGGACTTCGAGAGGTTGAAAAGCGAACGGGACAGCGCCATGACCGCCTACAAGGCGTTGCTCCCCAAATACAACAAAATAGTCAAGAACGACTCTGCACTGGCGGCCCAACTGCAAACGGCACGCACCGAATGCGCCACATTCAAACTCAAATGTGACGAACTGCAGCAGGCACAGAGAAAGGCTAATGTCTGTCTGTTCAACATTGCCTCAAATTTCCTTTACATACCCTACGAGGCTTACAGCGTAGAGAAATTGGCCATACCGGCTTTCGAGGCTGTTACAGACGAGGAGCTTAAAACACAGCACTCCGTGAGCTATGTGTTGCTCAAATCTTATCAAAATGACGTAAAGCAGCTGCTCGACTTCATCACATCAGCTGAGAAGGAGTTAGGTAACCCCTTTGCCAAGAACGCTGACGAGCAGCTGCGCGAGCTGCACAACTTGCCGGCCTACATCAACTACAAGCAATACCGTGATTGGAAGGGCACTTGGCTTGGCAAGAGGTTGTGCAAAGTGGAGGCTGCACTGAGAAACTTTAAGGGCAATTGCAGCCAGCTCAAATTCGGAAACATCAAGAAGGAATTGCAAGATTGCCTTGACACAACTAACGACTTATGACACAACTCACACGGCTGCTGCACATCGTCTGCTTGCTATGCGCCTGCAACATGGCATACGCCCAAAACACCATCAGGTCCCGACACCGCCCGAAACCCCGCAAGGTGACGGTGACACAAACACCCCTGAGGAAATATATCAACCAGAAGAAAGAAGAAATTGCAAAACAGCAAGCAGCAGAAAGGAAGTGTTACGAAACTGCGTGCAAAACTGCCACACGTGACGCTCTCGAAAAATATCTGGAACGTTACCCTAAAGGCAAATATGTCGCCGATGTACGAAACCGCATAGCTGACTTCAAACTATGGGATAAAGCAAAAGAGGCTAACACCATAGCAGCCTGCCAGGAATACTTGCGAATGTCGCAATTCCGTTTTTTTGAACAGCAAGCGCGCAGCACTATCAACAATTTGGAAGCGGCTGCAACATGGGACGCGATAAAATTGTCGGCCCAGAAGTCTGACATCTACGCATTCATATCAAAGTACCCCGATGCCTCATGCGTGGCTGATGCATACAGGCGCATACACGAGCTTGAAGGCCTGGCACACTTCAGACAGCAACAATATGAACAGGCACTGAATGAGTTCAACCTGGCGGGCGGGGAGCAAGCCTTGTCGCCTGCGAGCCTGCCCTGCTACAAACAAGCACAGGAGTATGTTGACTACACATCGGCACGAAACAGAAACACCGAAGGGGCACTCAGATCTTTTCTGACAAACTACCCATACAGTTGTTACAGCAAAGAGATATCAAACCTGCTGGCATTGGCCATAGCACAGTCCATAACCATATATTCCTACGACAGCGCAGGAGCTGAAGCCTTGAGCTATGCCAAAGACTCCTCCACACGACAGGCTGTGCAACGCTACATTGACTGGCAGAAGAAGAACTACAAGCTGTACTGCAAACGCAACAGAATGGCCGCGCGGCGTGCCAACGGCAACATCATTCAGTTTGGCCTTGAATGGATGGACGTCGGCTTTAATCCGTCATGCTATGATGACACTGACAACGACCTTGACATTGTATGGTTCTATAATGCCGGACTTAGCCTGAAATTTGGCAATTATAATACTCCCGTGCAATTCCTACTGGGCGCCAAGATCGGACTTGTGGGATATACCGTTTGGTATGATTACAACGATGAGTCGAAAACCTGTTTCCACTTGCCACTCTTTGCCAAGCTTAAAGTCAATGTGTGCTATATCAGTAAAAGTGCCAAACTTTTTGTCGATGCCACAGGCTATTTCAATGCTGTGCGAGACGAGTTTATCGAAAACAAATTTGCCGCTTCGTGCGGTATTGGCACTGCCTGGAAGCATTGGGACTGGTCCTTTTACTACAAAGCAGACCTCAGCAACAAGCGGCATCTCGACAACGATTTTCTTGCCACTTCTATATCATACTACTTCTAAAACCCGTTGGCGGGGACAAGCGTTGGAAAACTCAACGCTTGTCCCCGCCAACGGGTTTGGTTTAGCAACTGATGGTGGTGATGTGCTGGCCCTGGGGGGCGGTGGTGTGGGTGATGGTGGCGCTGATGGCCTTGACTCGCTCGCTGATGGAACGCAGACCGATGCCGGGGGCGGACGATGCGGGGGACGGGGCGGCGGTTGGTGATGGGGTTGGTGCAGGAGCTGCGGTGTGGGCGATGGTGAGCGTGGTGTGGGGGGCGGCGGGGCTGTGGGTGAGGGTGATGCTGATATGGGTGAGCTGCGGGGTGTGCTTGATGAGGTTGGTGATGAGCTCTTGCGCGATGCGGTAGAGCTGGTGGGCCTGGGCGGCGGGCAGGGCGGCCCAGTTGTGGTGGGCGGGGGTGGCGCTGAAGGTGATGGTTATGTGGCCCATTTCGTGGAGCTTGCAGGCCAGGGCAGAGAGGGTTTGGTCGAGGGTGGCAAAGGCGGTGTTGGGGGGCATGAGCTGGTGGGAGATGTGGCGTATGTTTTGACGCACGGCGTTGAGCTGCTGGGTGGCCTGGGCGGTGGAGGCGGTGTTGGTTATCTGCATTTCGGCCACGAGGAGGTCGTTGCACACGCCGTCGTGGAGCTCTTGTGCCAGACGTTTGCGCTCGGTTTCGATGCCGTCGATGTAGCGGCGGGCCTGTTCGAGCTCGGCCTTGCGCTGCTGGTGGCGGTGGCGCATGATGGCGCCTGCTATGGTGATGATGAGCAACAGGGTGGCTACGGCAAGGCTTGCACCAAGGCGCCACTGGCGTGCTTCGGCTTGTGCGGCGTCCTTTTGCAGTTGGGCTATTTTGAGCTGTTTTTCCTTGGCATCGTAGCGTGCGGCGGCATCGGCTACTTGCTGCTGTATGTTGAGCTGGTGAAGGGAGTCGGCTATGTAGTATGCCTCGCGGTAGAAGTAGCAGGCGCGTGGTGCCTGGTCTGTGCCCTCGTAGGCGCGGGCTACCATGAGCATGACTTTGTCGCGCTCTGATGATACTGCGGGGCCGTTGTGGTAGAGCATGAGGGCGGACTGCAGGGCGGGTGCCCACTGGCGTGTGACGAAGTAGTAGTTGACCTTGGCGTGCTCGAGCTGCATGCGTTCGGTGCCGCCGGGGGCGAGGCCGCTGACGATGGTGTTGGCGCGAGCTATGAGGGCTGGTATTTCGGCGTGGCGCTTGGGCTGCTGTGTGAGCAGGGTGATGAGTGGTGACAGGCAGCTTGCCTCGGCCAGTGGTTCGTGGGCCTGGCGTGCGAGGTTGATGCCCCGCTGCAGGTATTGTTCGGCTTGTGCAAAGGTGGCGGGGTTGTAGGTGAGGATGGTGCCGAGGCCGGCGTATACGGAGATGCGCTGTGCGGGTTCGGCGGCGCGCTCATATTTGAGAGCGTTGAGCAGTAGGGTGCGGCAGTCGTCAGGGCGGCCTATGCGGCTGCACATGGCACCATAATTTTGGTAGGCTGCAAAGGCCAGCTGGTGGTTGTGGTGGCGTGTGGCGTAGGCAATGACTTGGTCGTAGCATTTGGCTGCCTGGTCGAATTGCTGCAGGCGGCTGTGGCAGATGCCCATGCTGCATAGCTGGTTGTGCTGCTGGTCGGCGAGGTGGTGTTTCTGGGCCACTTTGTAGGCTTGGGTAAAGTGGCCGAGTGCCTGCTGTATGTGGCCTTGTGCGGCGAGTGCCTCGCCACGTGCGGCCTCGAGGGTGACGATGTCGGGGCCTTGGGCTTTGTGTTGGGTGGCGAGCTGGGCGTAGTGTAGTGCGGAGTCGGGGCACGAGGTGCTGAAGGCTTGTGCCATTTGTGCCAGCAGGTGGGGGTTGTGCGGCTGTGTGCGCAGGAGGTGGCGCAGGGAGTCGGCTTGCGGCTGTGCGGCTGCAAGCACGGGTGTGAGCATGAGGGTGATGAGGAGGGGGAGGAGGAGTCTTTTCATAGTGTGTTGGGGGTTTGGGGTGACGGGTAAGTTTGCTAAGTCTCTTGCTATTGTTACTTTAATATAATATATATGTGTAGCGCATACCTGCTCGTCGACCTGTTTACTAAGGATTTTGCCTATGAATTGCAAATATATAAAAAACGTGCCAACTGGCAAGCATGGGTTGCCTTGCAGTTGGCACGTGATGTGTAATTGCTTTCTTTTTATTTACTGCGCGCTTTAACACCTACACTCTATCACTTCTCTTACCCCAATCTCTAATGGGGGGCGCATTTCCTTATCACTACCCTACCCTTTTCCACGAGACGAGGCTGCTGAAAAATGCCCCAACGCGGGACGCGTCGCCCCCATTAGAGTTTGCGTTTGGAGGTTGCGCTTTGAGGTAGAGTTTTGAAATTGTGCTTTGAGGTAGAGTTTTGAGGCAGCGCTTGGTGCTTGCGCTTGGTGCTTTTGCGTAGAGCAATACTTTTTTATTTGACTATCACCTTGCGCACGCTGCCGTCGGTCATTTTGATGATATTGAGGCCGGGCTGCGGTGTGCTGATGCGGCGTCCGTCGGGGGCGTAGCAGGCTGCAGCCTTGGCGGGGGCGCTATCGGCAGTGGCTGCGGCTATGGCTGTGGGGTCGGGGCATAGCTCGATGGTGGTGGGGGTGTTTGCCTCGATATCGAATGCGATGCTGAAGGGAGTGGTGACGTATTCACCAGTGTTGTCATCCTCGTATGCCACAACGCCCGACATGGTGTAGTGGCCAGGCTCAAGATCCATGCGGCTGCGGCGATAGAAGTTGGAGTTTGGCACAATGTGCGTTTGTTCATTGCCATAACACATGTTCAAGCGTTCAAAGCCCGGCACACGTCCGCCCTTGTAAGAGAAATTGACACGAACGGTTTTCTGGGTGTAAACTGTCACGGTGGTGTCGGCCTCAGAGGGGTTGATGGTGATGAAGCGTGCGGGGTCGAACGTTCTGATTGGCCATACTGCAAGGTTGGCTTTGCTGCCCGTTGAGATGCAGATGGCGCTGTCGGGGGTGGCGGTTTCCAGTTTTTCTAACCAGAGATTGTTGCTGGGGCGGCTGAAACTGGCGTATGACGTGTAGTAACTGCCGTCCTCGTCCACCCAGATGACGGGGGCCTCGAGCCAGTATGACAGACTGTATAGGGTGTCTTTTTGCAGTTTTGCCTCGCGCCAGGTTATGGTGCGCTCGTTGTAGCCAGGGTTGAGAGGGATTGCCTCGTCGGCATAGTACATGCGACCCTTGGTGAGCTTGCTCAGGCTGTACCATTGGTATTTAGGTACATTGTTGTACACATAGATGCTGTCGACGCCCAGACAGTTGACACGCAGCAGTGCAAAGTCGGTGGGCTGCAAGCGCTGCACAAGAGTGTCGGTGTTGGCAAGTGTGAAAGCGTGGTGCGGCGCGCTGTTGTACTCGTCAAGGTCCTTTTGCATCACCCAGTCGTATTCGCCCTCGGGCAGTATGATAGTGATGGTGTCGTAGGGTATGGGGTCGGCACTGCCAGGCTGGAGCTGTTTGGCACAGCCGTTGTGGTGTGACGGCAAATCGCTGATGTAACCTTGATTGTACGTGCCAAAGAGGTTAAGCATGCGCCCTGTCTGGAACTGGTGGCACGGCACAACGAACTTGACGGGGTGCAGCTGGCTGAAAGCGGGCAGTTGATTGACAGCACCATCATAAAAGTTATTATATGTGAGGCTGAACTCGGTGCGGGGGTCACCCGGATAGCTGTACAGACAGCACTGCTTGCTGAGCACGCTGGCTATGGTGTCGCTCTGTGCCCATATTGGGCGTTGAGGGCAAGATAGGGGTAGGTGCTGCCCTCGACAAGGGTGGTGACCACGAGGTCGTTGCCTTTGATTTGGCGGCTCACCTCCTTGCACAGTACTGTCATCTTTTCGTTTTCTGCCCATGAATAAGGTGGGTTGACATAGGTGTGGGCACTAAACTGCAGGTGGTCGGCATAGGGCGCGGCATCGGCCAGTGTGGTGGTGACGCGCAGGGGTTTGCTTTTGGCTATCGACAGACTGACGGGTTCGGTGCTGGCGGGTATGGTTACCTCGCCTAAAATATAGCCTTGAGCGGCATTGTAGGGCATGAGGAAGTCGGGGTCATCGGTTTGCACCGTTGGCATGTGGAGCTGGAATGTTTGCCGACCCGGGAGCGCATAGGCGGCATGTGTGCCGTCGGGAGCGGTGAGTTCAAAACAAATGCCGCCAAAATTATAGTCGCCGTAGCCACGGCCACGCTTGCTGCTGTAGTATACCGAAGCTAACTGGCCTTTGGAGACGGGGCAGAGTTGGCCCTGGCTGTCGGTGATGTAGAAGTGGCACTCCACGGCCTTGCGGTAGTCGGTGGTGACGCAGGTGGTGGTGTCGGTCACTACGATGGAGTCGGCATGAAGGGCGAGCTCGCTGCTTTTGGGGGCCACAAGGTAGCGCAGGGTGTCGCCCTTGTAGGCGTAGCGTGCGAAGGGTTCTGTGAGGTCGTGCATATTGGGGCCGCCTAAGCCATTGGTGACGGCGCCTGTGCGCAGGTCGGGGGCAAGAATGGCTGGCACGGCATTGCCGTCGCGTCCCACGGGTGGCATGAAGGTCACGCGGCGGGCTTGCACCAACTCGGTGTGGTGCAGGGTTACCTCTTCGGCATCGGTGGGGTCGATCTGCCCCGTGATGATGCGGTTGAAGTGGGGGCTGTAGATGCGGTAGTAGATGGGTTGGCCCGTGCGGCCGCTAACCAGAAAGCGCACTTCTTTCAAGCTAAGCCAAGCCTTGTTTTGGTTGCCCCACCACGCATTGCCGTTGCCATCATCGGCGTTGAGGGTGAGCTCGCGGCTGTAATACTTGTGGTACTTGTCTTTGCTACTATTTCTATCATAATAGTAGTTGCTGCCAAGGTCGAGGGTGTTGGCAGCGTAAAGACTGGTGTCGAAGAAGTCTTTGGAGTTTGAGAATGTGATTTTTAGCGTACCGATGTCGGCAGCAAGGGTTTGTGCATCAATGCCTTGCGGGGCATCGAGGTGCAACATGATGTTTTGCGCGTGCAGGGCTGCGGTGTGGCAGCCAAGGCCGAGCAAGGTGGCGGCCAGCACGCGGCTTAGGTGGTTGGCAATTTTCATACGTATTAAATGTTTTGTTGATAGTATTGCGTTAGGCGTAATTGGTTGACGGGGTGACGGGTAAGTTTGCCAAGCATTTTAAGTTTATAACTATTGTATGGCATGCTTACTTGTTAACTTGTCAACCCGTTAATTTGTTAACCAGAAGTCCTGCCAACGGCATTGCGTTAGGTTTCTGTTGCAAATATATAATTCTTGTTTATAGTTTTTGTCATTAAAATTAATGAAATTACCCCCCCCCAATACGCTCGTTTTGTGCTCAAATTGCTACATTTGTGGGCATAAAGATGCCTCGTACTGCACGCGCAGTGGTGCAAATCATTATTTTTAATGAGGTGCAAACAAAAGCAAACGTATAATTTTGCAGCTTAAGAAAATTATCTGCCATATCATGCCTGAACAATACTCCATACTCATCTGCGACGACCACGCCATACTGCTCGAGGGGCTTAAGGTGTGCCTGCAGCGCACACCCGGTGTGGGCAATGTGCTTTTGTGCACAACCATGCACAACGCCATGCAGCTGCTCGACTCCGGGGGCCACGTCGATTTGTGCATTGTGGACCTCGACTTGCCCGACGGCTCGGGCATAGCGCTTATTGAGCATGTTAAACGGGTGCTGCCTGAGGTGCGCACTATGGTTTACACCTCGCACGAGGAGATATGGAACATCAATGCCATTATGCGCTCTGAGGCCGACGGGGTGGTGTTTAAGAGTTGTGGCGTGGAGGAGCTGCAGCTGGCTGTTACCAATATTGCGAGAGGCGACAATTACTTTTGCAAACGTTTTCAGCAGCTGGTGCGGCACATCGAGATGCACATTCCCGACTCGTGCGGACACCTTACCACCACGGAGCACAATGTGCTGCAACAACTGGCGCGCGGACTGAGGGCTAACGAGATTGCACGCATTCTTAACGTGAGTGTGAACACTATCAACACGCACAAGGCGCATCTGCTGTCGAAGTTTAACGCTACCAATACTACGGAACTTATTATCAAGGCCTTTGTAAAGGGCATGGTGGAGTTTAAGCTCGGACAGTAGGATCTAAAAGTGACAAGACTCCGACACACGTATAGCGTGTGTCGGAGTCTTGTCACTTTTAGAGGTTATGGGGTTATGAGGTTATAAGGTTAAAAGATTACCATTGCTTGCTCAACACGCAGAGGTTACTTTTTAACCTTATAACCTCATAACCTTATAACCCTAAAATCCTCCCCCCTACTCGCTCAGCGAATGGCCCTTGCGAGCCACCTTTTTGAGCTGCATGTCAAAGCAGAGGGTTGAATACGGGAGCAGCACCCCGCTGGCCGATGAGCCGTAGCCCAACTGCTGGGGGATGTACACCAGCCAGCGGTCGCCCACCTGCATGTGCATAAGGGCCGTGGTATAGCCCTCCACCAGGTTTGACACGGCAAAACTTGTGGGCGTAGAGTACTGCGCGCTGAACACGTAGCTCTCGTTTTCATACACCCCGCTGTGGTCAAACACACGGCCCTTGGGGTAGCTCTTGGTAGGCATGAGGTGGCCTATATAGTTCACGCGCACACTGTCGGTGTAGTAAGGCGTCAGGCCGGGTGTGGCGGCACTTTCTATCACGCGGGCCACCACCGTGTCGGTAGATTGGCTTGCAAACGGCTTTGAAAAGCTGGGCAACAAGCGCCACGGCGTGTACGCCTGCCAGTTGTCTGGGTGAGCAGCCTTGGCTTGTGCCACATCGGTGCGGGCCACAGCAAGCAGACTGTCGTAAAAGGCGGCATTGCGGTTGCGCCAGTTGGCAAACTCGGCATCATCGCTCTCGCCCGTGTTGTCGCTGCACGAAGCCATGGCCATGGGCAGCACCACCAGGGCAAGGGCCGCAAGCGTGTTAAGTATTTTGCGCATAAGTAGAGATTTAATATCTGAGTTCATGTGTTCACACCCACACACATATCACCGTCATCAACATAAAAATTGGGGGCTTATGGGGCATACAAGCCTCATAAGCCCCCATTACGTTACGTGGTAAATGCGTGTGTATGTGTAAAATCTATGTGTAATCAGCAAGTACTTACTGCAACTTTTTGAGCAGTGAAGTGATGCTCACCTTGTCCTCGATGAGGGCACGCAGGTCGCTGATGGCCACACGCGTCTGCTGCATGGTGTCGCGGTCGCGCAGTGTCACACAGTTGTCGTTGAGCGTATCGTGGTCGATGGTGATACAGTAAGGCGTGCCTATGGCGTCCATGCGACGGTAGCGCTTGCCAATAGAGTCCTTCTCCTCATACTTGCAGTTGAAGTGGAACTTCAGGTCGTTCATTATCTCGTGAGCCTTTTCGGGCAGTCCGTCTTTCTTCACGAGCGGCATGACGGCCAGTTTTACGGGAGCCAGTGGGGCGGGCAATTTGAGCACCACGCGTGTTTCGCCATTTTCGAGCTTCTCCTCCTGGTATGAGTGGCACATCACGCTCAGGAACATGCGGTCTACACCGATTGATGTTTCAATCACATACGGTGTATAGCTGCGGTTCTCCTCAGGATCGAAGTATTCAATCTTGCGGCCCGAGAATTTGGCGTGCTGTGACAGGTCGAAGTCGGTACGCGAGTGAATACCCTCCACCTCCTTAAATCCGAACGGCATCTTAAACTCGATGTCGGTAGCAGCGTTGGCATAGTGAGCCAGCTTTTCGTGGTCGTGGTAACGGTAGCATTCATCGCCAAAGCCAAGAGCCTCGTGCCAGGCCAGGCGGGTCTTTTTCCACTGCTTGAACCAGTCCATCTCCGTGCCGGGCTTTACAAAGAACTGCATTTCCATCTGTTCAAATTCGCGCATACGGAAGATGAACTGACGGGCCACAATCTCGTTGCGGAAGGCCTTGCCTATCTGTGCAATGCCGAAAGGTATCTTCATGCGGCCAGTTTTCTGCACATTCAGGTAGTTCACAAATATGCCCTGTGCCGTCTCCGGACGCAGGTAGATAGTGCTTGCGCCATCGGCAGTAGAGCCCACCTCGGTTTTGAACATCAGGTTAAACTGGCGCACATCAGTCCAGTTGCGTGTGCCCGAAATGGGGCAAACAATCTCCTCGTCGAGTATAATCTGCTTCAGCTCGTCAAGGTCCATTTTGTTCATGGCCTCGCTGTAGCGTGCGTGCAGGGCGTCGCGCTTGGCCTGGTGTTCGAGCACGCGGGGGTTAGTCTGGCGGAACTTTTCCTCGTCAAAGGCATCGCCAAAGCGCTTGCGTGCCTTAGCCACCTCCTTGTCTATCTTCTCCTCATACTTTGCTATCTGGTCCTCGATGAGCACATCGGCGCGATAGCGTTTTTTCGAGTCGCGGTTATCTATCAAGGGGTCATTAAAGGCATCAACGTGTCCCGAAGCCTTCCAGATGGTGGGGTGCATAAATATAGCCGAGTCAATGCCCACTATATTTTCGTGCAGCAGCACCATGCTCTGCCACCAATACTGCTTGATGTTATTCTTCAGTTCCACGCCGTTCTGGCCATAGTCGTACACGGCTGCCAGGCCATCGTATATATCGCTCGAAGGAAATACGAAACCGTACTCCTTGCAGTGTGATACAATCTTCTTAAATACGTCTTCTTGTGCCATATTAATTGATATATATTGTTATGGCCGCAAAGTTAGCAATTTATTTTATAAGTAACAAGTTAATGGGGGAAGGGGGAGGGAGTTCTAAGTTTTGAGGTTATGAGGTTATAAGGTTAGTTCTTAGTTTTGAGGTTATGAGGTTATAAAGTTACCTCTGCGTGTTGAGTAACAATGGTAATCTTATAACCTCATAACCTCAAAACTTAGAACTCACCCTACTAACCCACTACCCCCTATTCACAAGCAACCCACAAGTTCCTTAATACGGCTCACGAGCAATTCTGCCGGGCCTGCCATAGTCTCCACCTCTTCTTGCGACACTACATACAAACAATTATAATCACCTTTCTGACGCAACTGCTCCATACGCGTCAAAAAGCTGCCAAGCTTCGTATCAATTATGCCTGTCTTTACAAAATGCAAACCAAAGCAGGTCAACATGCCGTCATGCGTACGCGTGTTCAAACCATTTGCTATAAAAAGTCCTTGCACCGCATGAAAGCACGCATAATAATATCTGTTGGCTGCAATATCCCAATACTGCAATCGGCACATATCCTCAGCCTGTGCCATAAACTTATCAGCTCGTTCAAGCTGCAAGCCTATCAGCGTCCTGCGTTCCTCATCTGTCAAACTCATACCAACACTATACCGTCATGTTCCACATTCTTATAAAAGGGCGTAATACTATTCGACGCCCACTCCTTCAACGTATACATCACAGGGTTTATCACTGCACCTATATCCCAGCCTAACACAGTCAAAGGGTAAGTAATATTATCATAATCTGTCACTTCCAGCCGGGCCTTGTCCAATAGCACAAGCACGTCCCAGTCCGAATCTGCACCAGCATCACCACGAGCCTGTGAGCCATACAACACAGCCCTGCCACCTTGGGGCAAATGCTCGCGCAGCTTGCCCTTGATTAGTTGCAATATATCTTTCCTGTCCATCGCTTCTTTCTGTTTATATCGCAAAAGTATGAAATATCCACACACACCGCAACCTTTTACGCCCCAAACCTCCCAGGCTCGCGCCGCACAGCCTCCATAATAGCCGCGGGCGGCAATTCCCGTTCGAGTTGTGCCTTCATAAAGTCCATATACGGAGCCACATGGTCAAAAAACTGGTAGTAGCCCTTACACAGATAGTTCAACCCGGGCTCGCCAGCGGCCGTATGCGCAAAGCGGTTGCGCGGACACTCCCCGTTGCACGCAAACAAATACTTGCACCCCCTGCACTGCCCCGGCAGCGCCGTGCGCTTGGCCTGCCCAAAGGCATGCTGCCGCTCAGAGTGCATCATGCCCACTATCGAGTCGGTCATGATATTGCCCAACTTATACTCCGGAAACACAAAGTGGTCGCACACATACACATCGCCGTTCCACTCTATAGCCCCCGCATGCCCACACGTGGGAGCCAGCGTACAAATGCCCGGTTGCTGTCCCACCCAGTTGGCCAGCGTGGCATCGAACAGCTGCACAAAGTACGTGCCAACGTCCTCACGCACCCATTCGTCAAATATCGCACACAAAAAGCGCCCCCACTGCTCGGGGCTCACACTAAAGTCGAGCACACCACCCTCACCGGCCTCAGTGGGCGACGCCAGGCCGCGCCCGTCGGCATGATGCTGCCCGCGCTCCACCACGGGCGTAAATTGCAGGTAGTGACACCCTATCTCCTTAAAAAAGTGGTAAAAGTCCAGCGGATAATCGCCATTAAAGTCATTCACCACAGCCAGCGCGTTCCACTCCACGCCATGGCGGTTCAGCAAGTCAATGCCACGCATCACCTGTGCCCACGACGGCCGGCCGCCCTTGTTGCGACGGTACTCGTCGTGAAACTCCTGCGGCCCGTCTATGCTCACGCCCACAAGCCACCCTTGCTCCTTAAAAAAGCGGCACCACTCATCTGTCAGCAGCGTACCGTTTGTTTGTATGCAGTTGTCTATCCTGCGGCCGCCAGCATACTTTTGCTGCAGCTCCACCGCCCGTTTATAGAACGACAGCGGACGCATCAGCGCCTCACCGCCATGCCACGTAAACAGCACCTCGGGCATCGTCTGCGCACCGATATATTCGCGCACAAAGCGTTCGAGCATCTCCTCGCTCATCACCTCTGTCGGCCGGTCGGCATAAAGCTTGCCTTTCTCCAGATAGTAACAATATTTACAGGCCAAATTACAACGTGCCCCCGCTGGCTTGGCCAGCAAATACAGCGGCGAGGCAAATGGTGATATATCCATTATATTTAATATTTTAATCCGTCGGCGGAATTTCAGGCTAAAGAGCCGACAAGTTGACAAGTTAACAAGTAATATTTTCAAGTTAACGAGTTAACAAGTTGGCCCGTCAACTAACTCCGTCAGCGCGCCACCTTTCAAGTTAAAGCGCTTCGCCCTACAAAATTAGCACAAACACCCCACACACCCACCCTCCACCACCAAAAAAAGAAAAACCACCCCACCCTCCCCGCACACAAACATCAAAAAAAGTATAGCTCACAGATCACACCGATTGCACGGATTTTTTTTCGCTCGTGCGACGTGCTTTAGCACCACGGAGATGGCGGATTTGACGGATTTTGTGAGCATTGCATGCCCACTTCGCTATTTGCCCGTAACGTACCCGTGGCGAAATATGTTAGCACAGATTGTGTAGTAAGCTACCTGTCCGCAGCAACGGGCTAATAGCGAAGTGGGCATGCAATGCTCACAAAATCCGTCAAATCCGCCATCTCCGTGGTGCTAA
>JABLTL010085122.1_pt1 | contig 29353 bp, 17 predicted proteins | sample 7160151 | NCBI WGS metagenome assembly JABLTL01 (sample SAMN14651223, study PRJNA627086) | human gut metagenome | isolation source: feces | host: Homo sapiens
CCAGTTGGGAGAGTAGGTCGCCGCCGTACTTCGGGGAGCCCCGACGTCGTATGACGTCGGGGCTCCTTTCTTTGTGTGCGCGGGGCACGCCTTGGCCGCGCCCGCCGGGACGCCGTCCGCCTCACCAGCGGCACGCCCACTCCGCCAGTGCGGCGGCTTTCTAAGGGTGTCGCCGTTGCGTCTCTGTGCTGTCCCAGTCCGTTTCCCCAACCGTCTCATAATCATTAGTTGGGGCTCCACCCTTTGATGTTCAGTCGCTTACGGAATGCTACTAGTCAAATCTGACTGGCAGCATTTTGCTGTTTCCTGTCTTTCACACGTTTACTGATCACGCCTTAATTAACTTTGTATCCACGTTTACATACACGTTTCCTTACGTGCAGCCTCTCTGTCTTACTATCAACTCTATAGGCTATGTACGCTTGCCGATGTATATAAATTGCATGCAAATTGTTCACTCTTAAATAATTGTATCTATGTTGAAAATCTCTAAGGACGGAGTCTCCGTCATAGCTGTGCTTGACAGGCGCAGAGCAAAGAAATCAGGTGTGTTCCCAGTCAAGATTGAGGTTGTTTACAACCGTATCCAAAAGTACTACCCAACAGGAGTCGATCTCCCTGCCTCAGAGTGGAAACGGATATCCTACTCTAAGCGCATGCCCGATTGCCACGCTGACATCATCACGAAGTTCAATCAGATAAGCGCCGAAGTTGAAGCTTTACTTGAGAAAGGTGCGTTTTCATTTGAGACTTTGGAGGCCAGATTAGGTAAACCCGTTGACAAGACGTTAAACGCAGCGCTCGAGTCAATGATGGACAAATTTCAAGCTGAGGGGAGGATAAACTCCTACTATCGCTGCCGTACGACTCTGAAAAATGTAGAACGGTTCGCCGGTAAGGAAATCTTGTTCAGTAAGTTGTCTGTTTCATGGTTTAACGCTTTCGAGAGTTTCCTCAAGAAGGAGAACAAGGCGATGACCACAATCTGCATCTACATGAAAACCCTCCGTTGTGTTATGAACGATGCCGCGGCCGCTGGCTTGGTCAAGGAATCAATGTTTCCGTTCGGCCGTGGCAAGTACATAATTCCCAAAGGCAGTTCCAGAAGCCTCGCCCTCTCGTACGATCATATTCGTAAAATAGTCGCCTACAAAGGCACCGCGTCCAGGGAGCGCTACCGCGACCTATGGCTCTTCTCCTACCTTTGCAATGGCATCAATTTCCGCGACATGCTATTCCTTAAATATAAGAATATAATAGACGGTGAGATTTGTTTCCTTCGCTCCAAGACTGCTCGTGCCTATGGCGGATCAAAGATTATCCGTGCCGTGATCACTCCTGAGATGATGGACATTCTCCGCCGCTGGGGCAATCCATACGACGGCAATCCTGAAACCCTCCTGTTTGACTATGCCGAAGGTGCCACCGACATGCTTTCCATCTCCAACACCGTCCGTAAAGTCATCAGCATGTGCAACAACGCCTTGAAGAAAATAGCCGAGGAGTTGGGAATACCACCGTTCACAACCTATTCGGCCAGACACAGTTTCGCCACAGTTCTCCTTCGTCAGGGCGTGGATCTCACATTTATCTCGGAATCTCTCGGCCACTCCAGTCTCTTGGTCACCGAGCACTATCTTGGCGGTTCAGACCGTCTGGACAGAATGCGCAACGCCCGTCTCCTGACCAATTTCTAGAATATCTCATTCTTGCCTCGCTGAGCCAAACAAGTCTAACCCTTACATAAACATAATGATTGAGGCCGTTGGCTTCTCCGCCACCGGCCTCTTTTTTTGCAGTCGCTCGTTGATTGGAATGCCGAGAACCACCATTCCCTTGTTTGGTAGTCTGCCGCGTTTTGTTCCAGACAACCTGTTATTATACTAAGATATTCCAGACTCCATTACGCTTCGCGCCGTCTCTCTGGATTATCCCTTTGCTTTTAAGGCTTGACAGGATGCGCTCGGCTTGTCTGGGTTTCAGTCCTATCTTATCCGATAATTTGACCGCCGTGATCCGCCTGTCTGCCCTTATGAACCCTAACGCTTGAATCTCACTCTCGCTGAGGTTGTACTCAGCACCGATTTCATAGAGAGATTTCCCTTGGTGCTCCATGAGAGTGTCAAGTATCTCTTGAAGCATAAAATCAATGAATGGCTGGCAGTCCCCCTTTGACGAACTTTGGGATATTGCCTGATAATAGTCATGCTGGTGCGAATAGACCATATTCTCAACCGGAAGGTGTTCGAATATCGGGTTTATCTTCCCGAGAATGAGTGATTGCCATAGTCTCCCAGTCCTGCCGTTGCCGTCCGAGAATGGGTGGATGAATTCAAACTCATAATGGAATACACAACTTCGTATAAGTAGATGATCGGACGATGACCGCAGCCACTCGAACAAATCATCCATCAAATCCTTTACCCTTTCAGCCGGCGGTGCGATGTGTATGATATTCGTTCCATCAAAGACTCCCACACCATTTTTCCTGAATATTCCGGCATCATCAAGCAGGCCGCACATCATTGTATAATGAGCCTTTAGAAGATCCTCTATCGAAAATGGGTTGAGTGTGTTGTATAATTCGTATGTTTTGAGAGCGTTCTTTACTTCAAGAATCTGCCTTTGCGGGGCGATTACTGTTTTCCCCTCCAGGATAGCTGTCACATCGCCTTCCGAAAGAGTATTGCCTTCAATCGCCAATGAAGAATGCACCGTCTTCACGCGATTCGCTTTTCGCAACCTTAACGAATCACTTTGCTCCATTCGTATCGAATAGCGCTCTATTTGTGCGGAGATCTCCGCTATGAGATTGATGGCTTTTGCTGAGACTGTGAAAGGTGGAGTGTACATTTGTTCCCGTGTTATTCCGTCATTTATTCCGTCATTTATTCCGTCATCCACTTCATCGGTCATGGCGTCCGTTATGATAGACGTCTATTTATCAGTCGGTCTCTGGCTACTGCACCGCACAGAGCCTACCGAAGTGTTGAAGAGCCTGACACCTCCAAAGGTAGTGAATAATTCCGTCATTTCCGCATGCAAAGTGCATGTCGGAGGCGGGTTTTGCTTATGAATATGTCCGTTCCGGAAGCTTGTGACGTGGATTCCCGTGAGAAATGGGATGTCACTCTTAGTAATAAATGTTTTTTGAGCTTTTTTTTGCGATTTCTTGACGAAAAAACTTGTTTATGAAAAATTAAACCCATATATTTGTCGTTGTGTTATGGAGTACCACCTTGGTGGGTGCCGTAAAACATATTTATTACTAAGAGGAACAATGAGAGCAAAATAGGGCAAAGATTGCCCGCTTATTTAAAAAAGACCATAAACAATAAAGTTATTTTATTCTTTTATTTTATTTTTTTGTTATGAACAAAAAGTTGATCAATTCTTTCCTGCTTGGAGCCACATTGGTTCTCTCAGCGGGTGCTTTCGTGTCCTGTCAGGACTATGGAAGCGACATCAACGACCTTACCGATCGCGTGAGTGCAGTCGAGAAGGTGTCTAAGGAATTGCAGGCCCTCATTCAGAAGGGGTCTGTGATCACTAATGTGGAGTCTAGCGCGAAAGGTGTCAAAGTGACATTGAGCAGCGGCGAGACATTCGAGATTACCAACGGTACCAATGGCGCCGATGGTAAGGATGGTAAAGACGGCTCCGCCGGTAAGGATGGCAAGCCGGGAAGCGTGGTGACAATCGGTTCGGATGGTTACTGGTACATTGATGGTGTCAAGACCGAGTACAAGGCCCAGGGTGAGAAGGGCGAAAAAGGTGACCAAGGTGAGACCGGCCCCCAGGGACCTCAAGGCCCGAAAGGCGAGGATGGCAAGGATGCCACTGGCATCTACTACTATCCTGGCACAGAAGGCGCTGAGAAGGGTTTCTGGGTAAAGGTTACCGTTGTCGGAGACAATGAGACAAAGGAAGTGACCACCTTGAGGTGGGCTCCAAAGGAGGAAGACCGCATTGGAGTTGTTTGGACTGACGGCCAGCTTAAGCTGACTAACGTCAAGGGTTATGATGGTACTCTTACGATTGACCTTAATACCTATCTTAAGGCTCTTGTCTTTAAGCCGGAGATGGTGCTTGACGGTCAGAACGCGATGGAGTACATCTACATCCCTTACGAGCCGATGACCTTGGGTCCTAAGGAGGAAGGTTTGAAGCATGCCCACATGCGTCACACCGCTGCTGGCTGGACCACGGTTGAGAATACCTATTCCGTAGGTGCCACGACAAGTCATGAGGGTCTTGCTTATCTTAACCCTACCTATGACAAGCTTTACAGCCTTGATCCTTCAAACGCGATTGTGCCTGATTACACACAGAGGAATCTCGGGACAGTGTCGCAGGATCCTGATTTCGTGAAGACAAGAGTTGCTTCCGTGCCTAACTATGCGACCAATCCTGCCGCTTCCAAGCCTACAGCAACTTTCCTTGATGTGAAGGACGGCATCATGCATGTCGGCATCACTATGCAAGGTGAAAAGGTAATGACTCAGGAAGAGGCCAGCCCTTATCATGCCTTCGATTTCTATCCTCACGAGAAAGACAACGGCAAGATTACTGACCTCGCCGTCACCGCTCCGTTGGGAGAGGGCAAGGAGACAATCACCTCGACCTGGGCTTCTGTCTATGCCTCTCAGATGGTGTTCGAGAGCCTTGCCTACACCACTTTTGCCAAGCAGTACACCTACATTGACCCTGAGCATGAGTACTCTTCCTGGAAGTGGGACGCCACCAAGAAGAAATTCGTACAGAACACAAGTGAGCCGGGCAAGCTTCTTGGCTATGGTGATGATCCTCACAAGGCTCCGGTGGAAGGCGGTATGCATCTTTATCATAGTGTTCACGAGGCCGCTCAGATGGTGGCCACTCTTGAACTTCAGTACGACAGCGAGGTGGGTATCAACCTTAACAAACTCGTTGAAGCTGATGTCATCTTCAACTCCTGCCGCTCTTGGAATGACCGCAAGATCAAGACTCGCACCGAGGCTCAGCTTAAGGATCTTGGAATGAAGTTCAATTTCGTTCAGGTTCCTTACTCTGTTGGTGAGAATGGAACGGAACAGACCCAGAACCACAGCCTTCTTAAGAATAGGGCTGACGGCACTTACATCGTTGCCTGTGGTGTCAAGTCAAACAGCGACACCGATCCTCTTGCCTGCGAGCCGGATGAGACCAAGGTAGGCAAGAACGCTCCGAAGTCGATCGTCGGCAGAACTCCGCTTATCCGCGTAGAACTTAAGGACACTGTCAACAACAAGATTGTCGAGGAAGGTTACATCAAGTTCATCATAGTTGAGCCTGAGAGACCTATCATCACCAAGGTATTCGACCTGGGCTACTTCTACTACAAGTGTACAGAGCAGTTCCAGCCAACCACTTGGCACGCCATAGAGCAGAAAGTCCTTGACGAAGCTGTTGACATGGGTAAGGAGACTTTCAATGTTCTCTATGAGGCTGTGAAGTACCCGCACGTGATTGATCTGTCTGACATCGATTTGCCGATTGACCCTAATGATCCTATCTTTGAGTTCGCTCAGTGGGTTCCAACAGGTAAAGTCGACATTTATGGTCAGCCAATATTCAAGCTTGCTGACAAGAAGATTGGTCATATCTTTGAGTACAAGGAGCCTGATTCCGAGACAACCAACATGTTTGGTATTTACCTCGGTCGCGAAGACTTCGTGAACTGTGTGAACGACAAGACATATCCTGTTGTTGAGGAGGTAAGGTACATTAAGTTCATCCCAAGGAAGGGTCTGGGCAACACCAACTTCAACCGTGAGCCAGTCTATCTCCCGGTAAAGATTACATTCGCTTATCCTAAGGGTGTGATGGCCAACAAGATACCTAAGTACTGGTATGCTGACAACAGTTTCAACCCTGCCAATGATGTCCTTGACAAGGATAAGCTTAAAAACATCCACGGTAACGTCGAGGCTCCTGGCAACGAGGCTGACCTTAAGGTAGGTGCTGCTGACTTCGAGGTTTATCTTGACGAGCGTTTCGCTAAGACCACAACTGGTCATACTCATAGCGCTCAGTGGACTGCTGATGCTTGGAAGCCTGGATACTTCTGCTTCTATGACGAGACTAACACTTGCAACGACAAGCCTGAGAACGCTCCTTCATTCAGCATTGATCCTGAAGCGTTCAGCCCGGCTCAGACTTGGAACATTAAGAAGAACTTCCCTTCATTCGTTCAGGAAGATCTTGTTTACCTCTACTACTTCACTCTTGGTAACGTCAAGACTGTAAAGGGTGTGAGCGGCAAAGAGTATAAGCTTTCTGTTGACAATGCTGTTGCCAACTCTCCAGTGATGCTTTACACTGATCCTGCGAAGTATGAGTACAAGAACACGGTTCTGTATGCTAATGGAACGAAGATCGCTGAGATTAAGTACCAGTACAACGCCACTGAGTATGGTGCTTCCGCTACTCGTGAGCACGAGGCCAAACTCGTGGTTCTGAACAACGAGGTCACCAAGGATCTCATCAACATCCCTGAAGGAAAGGCAAGTCTTGCCACCGCTGATTCTGAGGCTGTTGTCAAGTTCTTCGAGGACACCTTCGATGTTGAACTTGGTGTGGCTGTCTTCAATGAGGAGTGTGGCGCTTACCTGCCGCTTGCTGACAACACATTCAAGGCTGAGCTCCTGAAGCCTGTTTATGTTGAGCCACTTGGACCTATCACTTTCACTGACGCTCTTGACAATGGTGGAAACAAGGTCGCTCTTTATGACCTCGTTAAGTTCTATGACTGGAGAGCCGCTGCCGGTGACAAGGGTGCTTATGTATTCTCATCTCATACACCTGTCGATCTCTACAAGTACTATGTAGTTGACCTTATTACTGTTAACCCTGAGGAGATTATGACTGACCTTTCCGGTGAGTTCAAGACTCTGAAGGAGTACAGCAACGGTGTTGAGTTCCAGGTATACGACAGCAAGAACAATCGTCTCGACGATGGTAAGGTTGTTGACCCTGCACATAAGTGTACACCTGGTAAGGCCAAGGCTAACTATGATTACCTCTGGTACTCTAACAACACCGCAACTGTTGTTAACTTCAACATCAAGGTTCCTGTAAGAATCCACCATAAGTGGAGCCAGAACGACCTGATCGTTTGGGTTGAGGGTACTGTTAACAGAACTGTAGGCAACTAATCGCTGATTTCTGATTAATCTATAATAAATTTCCCCGGTTTGCGAAAACGAGCCGGGGATTTTTTTCTTAGAAGACCGTGACTTCCATACTAATAAACACTCCATAAGAGCAGATGACGAGAAAATTTATGTTGATCTGGCTATTCACGCTTGTCTTTGCGACTGTCGCATCCGGAACCGACCGTAAGGATGACCGGCATCTTGTTCGTTCCATCAATTCTGTTTCCGCTGGCTTCACTCCCGAATGGAATGTGCGGATTTTGGGAGGAGGTGCCTATTCGTTGGGCGAGGCCGATTTCGCCGATCTACTCACTCCTGCGGCTCAGTTGTCTGTCGGATGCAGGTTCGACCAGATGTTAGGAGCGAGAATCTCTTTCAGCGGCTGGCAGGCCAAAGGCAGGTACAACTATCCTTACCTTGATTATCAATGGAATTATGTGCTTTCGAGTGCTGAGATCGTCTTTGATCTGATGTCGTTGTTTGGAGGCTGGCATCGAGATCGCCTACTGAGTGTCAATCTGTTCGCTGGCGGTGGCGCCGCGGCTGGTTTCAGGAACATCGAGGCCGCCCGTATGCTCAGGAATAACGAAACTTTCTATGGCTTCGAGAAGCTGTGGACGGGTACTAAGATTTTCTGGGGTGCCCGTGGTGGCCTTGAACTTGATCTGCGTCTTTCGCACTGTCTCTCACTCTGTCTTGAGACAAACGTGATAATGTTCCCTGATGAATTCAACTCTAAGGTAGGTAAGGATGACCCTTTCGACTGGCAATTCAACTGTCTTGTGGGATTTAAATTCAGTTTTGGCCGATAAGGCAGCGCATGCCGAACCATTCTATTAATATTATTTCAATTATTCATTAATTATATGAGAAATTATTTCAAGTCGGGCTTCCGCTTCGTCACCGCCGCATTCATTACTTTGTCGGCGTTGGTGTCGTGTACCGACTATCAGGACGAGATCAACAATCTCGGCAAACTCTATGAAGACCACGAGCAGCGCCTTAAGAACTTCGAGACGTTGACTGATGATTTTAGTTCGCAACTTAAGAGTCTGGCTGCCCTTGTCAATGCTATGGAGAGAGGAGACTACATCAAGTCTGTTGTCCCTGTTGAGAATGGCTACACAATCTATTTCAACAAACAGTCTCCGGTCACCATCACCAATGGTAAGAATGGCAGTGATGGCGCTGACGGGAAAACGCCTGATGTCTCGATCAGGAAGGACGCTGATGGATTTTACTATTGGACTTTGAACGGAGAGTGGATCTTGTCCGGTGGTCAGAAAGTCCGAGCCAATGCTGTTGACGGAGAGAAGGGCGACAAGGGCGACAAGGGCGATAAGGGTGACCAGGGGGATAAAGGTGATAAGGGCGACAAAGGTGATTCCGGGACTATCGGTGCCGTCCCTTTGCTGCGTATTAATGCGTCCACCAATGAGTGGGAGGTCTCTGCTGACGGAGGAAAGACTTGGACCACCACCGGAACCAAAGCGACTGGCCCGAAAGGTGACCCTGGGGAGAAGGGTGACAAGGGCGATAAAGGCGATGGAGCCAGCGGTCTGTTCGCTGACGTAAAACTCTCCGAAGACGGGAAAACCTTGATTCTGACAATGACGGATGGCACCGTCTATAATATTCCTATCGCTCAGAAGGAAGATGAGCCGGTTGAGCCGGAGGAGAAATACATCTGGGTAGGAGGCAACACGATTGACTCCAACAACGCTTCCAGCGTCGGAGGAACCTGGCTCAAGAAGGGAAAGGTTTCGTACGATTTTGAGACCAAGATTCTCACACTCGAAAATGTGGAGATAGAGACCACTCTCAACAATGTCGGCATCAAGTCGGAGGTGTCCGGGTTAACAATCAATGTGATAGGTAATTGCTCGATCAAGTCTTACGCTACTGCTGTCAGTGCCTTCGCTCCAATGACGATAACCGGTGCGGGTGTCCTTAAGCTCGAGGGTTCTTCGGCTGGTATAATGATGCAGACCGGATCTTCAGTCACCATTTCCGACGTGGATGTCAGGGTGAAGGGTGCCTGGGGAATCACCAGCCGTCAGGGTCTTGACGGCTATCTTAAGGTCGAGGGAACGAAGACTTATCTTTCGGCGGAAGGAACTTCCGGTTCGATCGCCGATATTGGTGGCCTTGGACTTGACGGGTGCAAGATCACCGTGCCTGAGAGCGCTGTCTTTGACTCTTTCTCCGGCTCAGTAGTCGTTGGCGAGGATGTAGTGAAGACTCTTGTGGAGATCAAGAGTGTGTACGACCTCTCCATCGGAGGAGAGAAAGTCTCCGCTGACAACGCCGCAAGCATCACCGGTCCGTGGCTGAAGGGTGGCAGCGTCTCCTATGAGGTCGCTTCCAACAGCCTTGTCCTGACCAACACGGAGATTGTCTCTTCGTCGGCCGGAATCGTGTCCTCCATCGAGAATCTCAAAATCCGTGTGAACGGGAAATGCTCCATCAACTCGTCCGGATCAGCCATTCAGTCTGCCGGTTCTTTGAATATTCTCGGAGCGGGAGATCTGAATCTGACCAGCGCTTCCGGCAGCGGTGTCGCGCTTACTGAGAATACATCCAGACTCACGGTTCGCGGCGGCAAGGTGAACGCGTCCGGCGTTTATGGCGTCTCCGGTGTGGCTGATGGCTTGACCTATCTGACTGTCACGGGTTCCGAGACCGAGGTGACGGCGAGAGGAAGCTCCGGCTCAGTGGTGAATATAGATGCCCTTGACCTCGACGGCCTTGTCATCTCTACCCCGGAAGGAGCCAAGTTCGATGCCGCTAACAGAGGCATAGTCAAGGATGGCGAGATTGTCACATCGAAGGTTGTGATCGGGAAGAAAACCACTTATGACCTTTGGATCGGTGGTGTCAGGGTGACTGCCGAGAACGCCTCCAGCATAACAGGATCCTGGTACGGAGGTGGTTCAGTCTCCTACAGCGCCGCCAGCAACCTGCTGACATTGAACAATGCGACAATCCAGTTGTCCGACGAGACCACAATCGGGTTGGATTCCCGTATTGATGGACTGAAGATTTACGTCAGCGGCACGTGCTCAGTGGTCTCAAAGGCTCCGGCGATCTCCGTGTCCGGGTCTGTCACGATAATCGGTGGCGGTGTGCTGAATCTGGAAAGTGAGTGGTGCGGATTATCCTTGACCGCCAAGGACTCAAGGTTCAATGTCGCCAAGGCCACAGTCAATGTCAAAGGCAAATGGGGCATTGTCGGCGGAAAGGCCTACAATGCCTACTTGGAACTCTCCGATGCCGCGGGAGAACTGTCGGCTGAGGGGGCCGAAGGCTCGATTGTGGATATTGGAGGACTTGCATTGGCTGATGGATGCGCCATCACTATCCCTGACGGGGCTGTTTTCGACACCGCCAGGAAAGCTGTCGTGACAAGTGAGGGTGAGGTCGTCAAGGCCAAAGTGAGAATCGGCAAGAAGTAGAAGCCGGACTCTGTGACTGGTCAAGCCATTTCGCCAAGGCTCTTTATGGGGCCGGTGAAGTGGCTTCTCCTTTTTCCTCTGCCTCCAAGACCTCCCCTCTGACCCTGAGGATGATCTGGTTTGGACTCGAGGAAACGTACACGGCGATGGACTTGTCGAAGTGGCCAGATCCTATCTGATTGGAGAACAGTACCTTTATCTCGCCGTTCTCTCCCGGTTTTGTCGGTTTTCCCGACCATTCCACCTGCGTGCAGCCGCACGATACGATCACCTTTTGTATGACAATCGCCACGTTGGTGTTGTTTCTGTACTTGAATATGCAGGTCTGTGATCCACCGCTCTCGGCGAACTTTCCGAAGTCGTGCACCTTGTTCTCGAAAGTCAGCGTTTTGTCCACCACCACACTTTGACCTTGCGCTGTCGCGGTGGGATTGATTCCAACCGGCCGCGTTTGTGCCGCCAGCAGCAGAACTCCAGACAGAAGATATTCAATAACAGTTGTTGCTCTCATCTTTTAAGGTTATTTGCCCGGTCTCTTTCCGGCTATAGCTTCCTTTGATCGCCGCTGAGACTGCCGATGCGGTTGTGTCATTGGGGCACAGAAACTGACGTTCCACCGCCAAATAAGTATGCAAAACGTATGTCGGCGGCAAAACCCTACCTATTAATATGTCTGTTCGGAATGCCTGCACAAGTGCATCTGGAAGAAAAAGCGGTGTCACTCGTAGTAATAAATATGTTTTTAGGTGCCCATTCGTAGGCACATAATAACACAACGACAAATATATGAGTTTAATTTTTCATAAGCAAGATTTTTTAGTCAGAAAATGAGAAAAAAGAGGGTGGAATCCATTTATTACTACGAGTAACATGTTTAACTTTTTTATTAACTAATTATCCTTTATGAAACAATTTTTCAGATTGGTTTCGATGTTGGCCATTGCTGGGCTGACATTTGCGTACACCAGCTGTACTGATTATTCAGAGGATATCGACAAGACCAACAATCGCGTCGATAATCTGGAGACCAAGTTGGCTGATGTAGAGAAACAGGTAGCGTCTAACAAGACCGCTATTGAGGATCTTCAGAAGGCTAAGGCTGAGGCTGAGGCAGCCATCAAGGCCCTTCAGGAGACCGTTGCCACACTTGAGACTAAGGAGGATCACAAGAAGGACATTGATGCTCTTCAGTCTACTATCGATGGCCTTAAGAAAGACGTCCAGGCTATTGACACCAGAGTCAAGGCAATCGAGGACAAACTTCCTTCTTACGCCACTCTTGAGTATGTTAACGCCACATTTGCTACCAAGAAAGAGATGGCTGCCGCTAACGAGGAGATCGGTAAACTCGACGCTCGCCTTAAGATCGCTGAAGGTCAGCTTAAGACTCTCTCTGACAAGTATGATTCAGACTTTAAGATCTCTGAGATCATCACCAAGATCGACACCGCTCAGAAGGCTGCCGAGGCTGCCCAGAAGACCGCTTCCGAGGCTCTTGGTAAGGTTGACGCTCTTGTAGAGGCTCTTGGTGTCTATGCTACCAAGGGTGCTCTTGAGGCTAAGATCACGGCTCTTGAGAAGGCTGACAAAGATGCCGCCGCCGAGATTGAGAATCTTAAGAAGACAAAACTTAACATCTCTGACTTTGACAAGTACTTCGATGAGGCTATCGAGAAGGCTTGCAAGGAAGGCGGTGAGGTTTACGAGACCGTTTACAAGCCACTTGAGCAGAAGATCTCTGATGTTGACGCAAGGCTCACTACTGTAGCCAACGCTCTCAACGCCAGAATCAGCAAGCTTTGGGGTGTGTTCAACACTGAACTGAGAAGCCTTGTCTTCGTTCCTGGTCTTTATGTTGATGGTATCGAGGCTGTTGAGTATTGCTATGGTGACTTTGGTGCCGTTAAGTTTGTAGAGAATGAGTATGAGGGTACAACTGACGCTCAGAAGCCATTCGTTCTTGGTGGTGCTTGGGACTATGCGAATGAGAAGGCTGTTCGCGTGAACCCGGCTGTGCCTGTAGAGTATGAGATGAACCCTTCAAGCGCTGTTGTCACCGCTGACAACGCTCTTAAGGTTGTCGTTAGGGAGGCTGAGTCTGTTTCAACCAGATCCGCTGCCGATCTCTATGAGGCTACTCTGGCAGAGACCAAGAATGGCAACCTGTTTGTCAACCTTACATCAAACAAGGTCGCAGACGAGAGCAAGCCGGATATTAAGAATGAGAAGGAAAATATCACCATTTTCGCCCTTCAGGCCAATGTGAAGATTTCCGCTGGTGAGGACACAACTGTAACTTCAGATTATGCCCGCATCTATGAGTCCAGATTGATGATTGACGCTATCTCTTATAATAGTGTAGATTATGGAACAAAGGCGAATGCTTGCGAATATGGGCTTCCAACAAACCATCTGTTCACTACCGCTCCTGATGCTGTCGCAAACAAAGCTGAACTGAAAGTTGATTACAAAGGTTCTCTTGATATTAAGAAACTTCTTGAGACCCACTACTTTATCTACTCTATCACCTCAAAGAATACTCACGAGGATCACGTTTATGAGACTGACTATCCTGAGAATGACTACGGCCTTTCTTATAAGTTCTCTCTCGTAGATTACTATGTTGATGGTGATGAGGCTTCTGAGAGCAGCTTCGCTGCTATTGATGAGAACACCGGTGTCATCACTCCTGGTGTTAATGGTGAGGTTACCCCTTCTGCCATCGACAGGCAGCCATTGGTTCGTGTGACTGTTGTTACCAAGGCTGGCGATGTTGTCGCTGTTGGTTACATCAAGGTTCAGATCGCTCCTAAGGATTACATCAAGTCTGACGGATTTAACTGGACTGTTGCCGCTAACGATTGCGAGAACTCTACTGTTGAGACCAAGGCTGACGAAATGACCAAGATCTATGTCACTGTTGACGCTGACGAGGTTGCCTTCGACAAGGTTTACGCTCTCCAGACAGAGGAGTCTAAGGCTGTTCAGTACAGCTTCGCTGACACCAAGTTCACAGAGGCTGCCGAGGCGATCGGTGTTGTTACCGAAAAGGTATCCAACGATGGAGTATCTACTCTTGAGTGGGTTCTCACTCCTGCCGACAAGTCCGCCATCTACAAGAAGGAAGGCCATACCGCTACAATTTGGGTAAGATACGTCTTCATCAGACACAATGGCGAGGAAGTTGAGGATGAGTTCGAGGGTGTTTACGTTCCTCTTAAGGTTACCGTCACCAAGAACGCTGCCGGTACTGTTGGTGTCAAGCTTGCCAACTATTGGTTCGACAATCAGACCAAGGCTATCCTTAACGTTAAAGTTCCTAATATGGAACCAGGTAAGCCAGTTCCTTCTACTTGGGTAACTCCTATCAATCAGGTATGGGAAGGCAACAATCCTAAATTCACTGTAGCTGGTAAGACTGTAACAAATCCTGTTTACAAGTATTACTTCGCTCCTGTTCAGCCTAAGGTAGGAAATGTTCAGTTGACAGTTGACTCTAAGGAGGTAGTTGATCTCTATGATGGCAAAGTCACAATTACTGATAATGCTCAGCTTTCTGTGAATGAGGTTGCGCTTTCAGCTGATTATGAGGCAGGTGTTTACACTAACACTGAACTTAAGGCTAATGGTGTTGTAATCGCTACGATTAATCAGGAGACCGGTGAGGTTACTTATGAGAACAACGAGACAGCTAAGGCACTTCTTAACTACTCTCCATCTGTTCCTAAGTCAGCGGCTGAACTCTATGCTAACATAGGCGTTGTTCTTAAGGCTGCTGATGGCGATTGCAACCTCGTAGCTGCTGTCGCCGGTGGCGTTAACCCTTACTACTTCCTCAGACCTCTGAATATGCCTGAGATCACTGGCAAGGTATATCGTGACGGTGTTGATGCCTACAAGCCGGAGGCTAACCTCAGCATCTTCGATGTATTCGAGTTCAAGGATTGGAGAGGTGATAATGGTCAGTTCGTAACTCCTGACTACAGCAATCTCTGGTACTTCAAGTATTACAATGTCAATAACTTCAAGGTTGATGAGGCTGGTATCACAACGACCCTTAACGGTGGTGTTCTCGGTGAGACCCTCCTTTCTTCCAAGACTAATGACATTCATATTTGGCATTGCACTGGTGATATTACCAACCCAACGAGGGTTCCTGCTGCGACAGGTCTTGACATCACCTACAGCTCAGAGACAATGCCTAACTGGGGTGAACCTCAGTACAACGGTCTGAAGAAGAAGTTCGGTTACCTCCGTTATGTAAACAACGGTAACAATGTTGACTCTGCCTTTATGCTCCGTATCCCTGTACAGGTTACTTACGAGTGGGGTGTTATCTCTACATACGTTGACGTAACTGTTGAGCCTACTCTCTAGTAAGATCTTAACATAGAATAGTTAGGTGCGCATCGTTCTGCGGTGCGCACCTTTTTAATAACTTATGTATGATGAAAATCAAATCATTCGCTTGTTATTCCGCTGTTTTGGTCTTGGCCATAGCCCTTTTGGTCTCCTGCTCCGGCAAGAAGCCGAAGGCTGCCCCGTCCCGTCAGGAGATTTTCCTGTCTGAGCTCACCGCTGCCGACACCACTGAGGTGCTGACCAGGGCTCAGTCGGTGATTGACAAGATCATAGCAGGGGATGTCAACGGTGCTCTTGATGGCCTCGGACAGGTCGAGAATGACACTTTGTTCCAGATCAGCTCAGAGAAGATTGTCTCCGCGTCCAACCAGTTCAAGAAGATGAATCTTAGGCAGGCTAAGCTTGAGAGCTACACGTTCACGGATCCTGACCACAATGTCGTCAAGTTCCGTGTCTCCTTCGGCCATTCCGAGGATGAGTCCAAGCTCCTTTCCACCGCCTTCGCCATCAATGCCCTCAAAATCGAAGGCAACTGGTACCTCACTCTGATGCAGTAATGCACCTCTTAAAAAACAACCTCTGTAGCCGTATTATGGCTCGGAAGCATAATGAATATGACCGGAAAGCCCACTGTCGCCTCCCGGTCATTTTTCGTAATCTTAGCGAATCGCTCTGCTCCATTCGTATTGAATATCTCTCTATCTGGGCCGAGATCTCTGCTATGAGATTGATGGCTTTTGAGGAGACTGTAAAAGGTGGTGTGTACATTTATCCCCGTGTTATTCCGTCATTTATTCCGTCATTAGCTAAACTGCCGGCTGTTGTGGAGATTCTATTCCGTCACAGTCCCTTTGATCCGAAGGAGAATCGGTCGCTTCCCGGTTGAGGTATAGACAGACACCCCTTTGTCAAAGTGATGCGGCGTGCCTTCGTTGTCATATTTCACCTTGATCTCGCCTTCCTCCCCGGGCTTGATCGGTTTTCTCGGCCATTCGACCTTGGTGCAGTTGCAGAAGACTTTCACATCGTAGATCAGTATGGTCGTGTCCGTCTGGTTCTTGTATTTGAATGAGCATTCCTGAACCCCGTCTTCGTGCGTGATCTCGCCGAAGTCGTGCACTGTCCTCTCAAACGTCAGCAACCGGCTCTTTTTCTCACCTTGGGTTTGCGCCAAGCAGTTGCCAGACACCCCCATCGTCATAATGATGGCGGCAACGCTCGCCAGCCCTCTTCTCATAACCGCTAAAAACCTATTCCCTGTCTTCATATTCAATTCTAACTGTTTCTTGTTCTTTATTGATGGTTCCCGCCTTCCTGCCATTTTGGGAAAGTCCTCTCAACCATATCTTATATAATATAGGTATAATTGTTCCCTCCAGCCGCTGAACTGCCTACTTTGGCACCGTCCCAGACCTTACGGCCGCTGAACCTGCCTATTCCGAATGCTGTTCCTTACCTTACGGTCGCTGAGCTTGCCGAAGCGTCCGCCCCAATTATATCTCCAACCCCAAAGATAATGAATATTTGCGTCAATCCCGTATGCCAGTGTTGCCATTATCAATTATGACTGCATTATTTTACACAGAAAAAGAACTACTACTTCTTTTTCTGTGCAAATATCAGTATATTTGTAAAAAGAATAATTATGTTTAGTCTCCCGTTGAAGCGGTTTGCCGGTATTCCAATAACCAGTGCGGATATTAGGTCGTCTTTCCCTGATCTATCCTCGCCGGAGAAGAAAGTCCTTTCTATGGAAAAGTCGGGCGAACTTATACGGTTGAAAAGAAATTTGTACATTGTCAATCCGGACTTGTTTGACCGCGGTACAGATCCCAGGCTCTGCGCCAACCATATTTATGGTCCGTCTTATGTCTCCCTTCAGTGGGCGCTTCGCTATTTCGGGATGATTCCGGAACAGGTTTTTGTTATGACAAGTGTGACAACAAAACGCTCACACTCGTTCCAGACTCCGATAGGTACCTTCAGTTATGTGCAGGTTCCGGCAGTGTATTTCCCGATAGGTGTCGAAAGCGTGGATGCTGAAGGCGTGAGTTTTTTGATGGCGGGTAGGGAAAAGGCTCTTTGTGATGCAATCCTTTATGACAATTATGTGCCCCAGCGTTCAGTCAAGGCTTTGGAGGTGTACCTTGAGGATGATTTGCGCCTTGATATGGAACAGTTGCGTGATTTTAAAGTAGAGGTGATTGAGGAATGTGCCAGAGTGGGACGTAAGAGACGAATTTTGTCTAACCTTATTAAAATAATAAATAGTTTATGACGATATTTGAATCAATGCTGGCCGCATATCAAGGCGGCAATTTCATAGCGACACCAAATGCGGAGCAAGAGGTGTGTCAGAAAATCGTTCTTGCCGGACTGCATCGAGGAGGGTTCTTTGACCACGCGGCTTTCTATGGTGGTACTTGTCTAAGGCTTTTCCACGGTCTGTCAAGATTCTCAGAAGATATGGACTTTTCTCTTACGGAAAAGAGAGATGATGTTCATCTTGAGAATTATTTCCAAGCGATAAAAGAGGAATTCAAACTTACTGGCTTTGATGTTGAGATCACGAAAAAAGAGAAGAAATCGTTTGGCAGGGTGGAATCTGCTTTCTTGAAAGAGAACACAGAGACTTACGACATCAAATTCCGGACGAAAAGAATGATTAAGGTCAAGATAGAGCTTGATACCGATCCCCCGCTTCTTTTTGACACGGAGCAGAAACTCCTGCTTAAGCCTCATTCTTTTATGACCCGTTGCTTTGCCCTTCCAGACCTGTATGCTGGTAAAATGCACGCGTTGGTTTATCGTGCGTGGCAACGACGCGTCAAAGGGAGAGACTGGTTCGATTTTGAGTGGTATGTCAGGAACGATGTCCCGCTTGACTTCAGGCATCTTCAGGCAAGAATCAAAGAGTTCAACGGTGAGGAGATAAGCCGTGAAGACTTTATTGAACGGCTGCGTCATAGGCTTGCCACATCAGACATTGAGAATGTCAAGCAGGACGTGTTCCCTTACATCGCTCAAAGCCAGAGACGGGAACTTGATATTTGGTCCAATGAGTATTTCCTGAATCTTGCCGATAGGATCAAATTCCTGTGATCCTTCTCTGGTCGTTCAGACCTTCCCAGTCGCTAGGCCTGCCGCTTTGGGCTGCCTATGACCTCTCCGGTCGCTGAGTTTGTCGAAGCGTCCCGCACGATCGCGTATCCGAGCCAAAAGATGATGAATATTTTCGTCAATCCAGTATGCAAAACGTATGTCAGGAGGCTTGGCTGATTTCTGAATATGTTCGTTCGAGATGCCTGTAAGAGAGTTCCCGGAAGAAAAAGCGGTGTCACTCTTAGTAATAAATATGTTTTGAGCCCCCACCGAGGGGACAACCCATAACACAACGACAAATATATGAGTTTAATTTTTCATAAGCAAGATTTTTTGGTCAGAAAATGAGAAAAAGATGGCTAAAAAACATTTGTTCCTAAGAGGAACAATTATACGTTTTATTTATTTATCAATTTGTTTTTTAGCTATGAACAAAAAGTTTAAGAACTTGTTTCTTGCGGGGGCTATCGTATTAGGCCTCGCGGGAGTAGCCGTATCTTGTACGGACTACGATGGCGACATTAACGACTTGACGGAACGGGTGAAGAAGCTGGAGAGCACTGTCAGTGATCTCCAGACTGCGATCAACAACGGTGCCGTCATCACGGATGTGACGCCTATCACTAACGGAGTCAAGGTGACTCTGAGCAATGGTAAGTCTTTCGACGTTACCAATGGTAAAGATGGCAACGACGGCAAGGACGGCGCTCCTGGCAAGGACGGTTCTGTCGTTACCATCGGTGCCAATGGCAACTGGTTCATTGACGGTAAGGACACCGGATTCGCCTCAAAGGGTGACAAGGGTGACAAGGGTGATCCTGGCAAGGACGGCAAGGATGGCGCTCCTGGCAAGGATGGTAAGGACGGCAACGACGGCGCACCTGGCGCTCCTGGTAAGGACGGCGTTGACGGCAAGGATGCCCTTCAGATCTGGTATCAGCCTTGCACCGACAAGAGTGACGCCAACTACGGCAAGTGGGTTAAGTACACCTATGATCCTGCCTCCAAGGAGACAACTTCTGAGGTCACCAGCATCGATGTGTTCCCTGAGGGAACCATAACGGCTGTTTATGACGAGGAGAGCGGCAAGATCACCTTCCACAATGTCGAGGGAGCAAAGGATGGCGTGGTTGAGATCAGTCTTCTTACAACCGTCAAGAGCCTTGCTCTTATTCCAGAGGCTCTGATGGAGGGTCTTGGCTACATCGAGTTCCCTTATGGTATCGTCATTCCGGACGAAGAGAATGATACCATTGCCTTCTACTCTTCTGGCGTAGCCAATGTGACTTACAGGCTCAATCCTGAGAACGCTGATGTTAACGCAAATGAATGGGCTTTCATCAACAGAAAGGTAAAGACCATCCAAATGAGAAGCGCTTCTGACAAGAAGGATCTTGTCTCTATCGTAAGCGAGAATCAGAAGCCTGTCGTTAAGGGTGGAGAGGCTACTTTCTCTATCAAACTCAATGATTTTAACCACTTCCCTATTCAGACATGGTTTGGACCTGGTGCTGATAATGATCCAGAGGATCTCAAGAACGACATCATCGCTCTTCAGACCTACGCTAATGGTGAGACCATCACTTCCGACTATGCCTATGTAGGCATCGCTGGCCTCTATGCTCATTATGGTCTTATCCATAAGGATTTCACAAAAGAGGATGTTAGCCCGATTGACAAGAAAGTTAGGGCGTATCGCTCTCAGCCTATCGCAATCAACAATCCTGCTGACGATAAACTCTACGCAGAACTTCCTACTCCGGAGCTTCTCTACACTGAGACTCTTGATCTTAAAGACTACGTAACGCTTCTTGCTGAAGGTTATAATGTTGAAGACGCACTTGCTGAAGAGATCGGTGTTGATGTTGACTACAAGTTTGAGCTCGTTAACGAGAAGGGTGAGGTCAACAAGCCTTTCCTCGGAGAAGATAAACGTACTGATCAGAATCAGTTCGTTGTTATCGAAGGCAGCAAGATCAGGGTTAACGATAAGTTCCTTAATGAGTCAACCCGTCCTGCTGTCAACAGAACCCCTCAGGTAAAGGTTACCGCCACCACCAAGCTCGGTGACAAGGAGTACACTCTTGCTACTTGCTACATAATGATCAGAATCGTCGAGGAGAAGGTTGAACCTGAAGTTCCTGTTGTTTACTACAAGACCTTCACAGATCACTTCGTTAAGTTCTGTGGCGACGAGGTCATCAAGTTCACCGCTCCTAAGACTGCATGTCCTGACTACACTGCTGATAAGCTTGAGGTTACTTGGGAAGAGGTCAACAAGAGCGTCCTTGGTGGATTGGGTCTCTCATACGAGGCATTCCTTGAGGACTATGACACTAACAACCTCTATGTCCTTGACATCAAGAAGGGTACCGATGGTCAGCTTGACACTACCTACGTTCCTGTAAATCAGTACACATTCCCTGCCGGAATTACCTACTTTGCTGAGGCACCGGAAGAGTGGGCTACTTCTACTAATGTAATCTCACTCTACGTTGATAAGAATGCTAAGATTCCTTCAGACAAGACTGAGATCGAGTTCGCTTATAAGGCTAAGAAGAACAGCAAGAAGACCCCTAATGTCGGCTTCAAGTTCGCTTATGAGATCACGCCGAAGACTCCTACCAAGCACGAGCACGATTTCGTAACTCCTGTTAAGCTTATCCTCAACCCTGACTACCTCCTTGGTGAGAAGAATGTACCTGTAGAGGCCAAGCCGGTTTCCAAGTACATCCCGTCAACTGAGAACTACAATGTTTACGCTGGTGTTCGCGTCAAGGGTAAAGCTGGTGCTGACAAGAACTTCACCTACTCATCATCTCTCATCGAGCACTTCGAGGAGTACGGTAAGAACATCAAGATCGCTGATGATGCCACAATCTCCTTCGAGATTATGCACAGCGATAAGACTTGGATGGTTAACTATGCTGATGATGCGTATAAGTTCATCACTCCTGATGGCAACGTTGATAAGGTAGAATTCACAGCTGCTGAGTTCAAGGCGATCATCGCTAGCCCTGTAACTTCACCTGACATCAAGTTTATGAACTCTATCCTTACTGAGGACACCGCTGTTCTTGTGAAGGTTACTGAGAAGTGTACTTCCGATGCTGATGAGATCACTCCTGCCACTGAGAAGGTTGGTTACTACTATGTAGTATTCCAGACTCCGTTCAAGGTTGTCACCTCAAACAAGGACGTTGAACTTGGTACATTCAAGAATGAGGGCGACATCACTTATATTCCTACTGACATCAAGGTTGTCGAGAAGGAAAATGAGAAGAATGTCATCTTCACCTTCGATAAGGCCAATGCCAAGATGATCGCTACAGATTACGCTAAGTCTCAGTACGGCCTCAATGATCTTGACGGCAGTGTTACATTCAAGAAGGGTAATGAACTTACCTATCCTTATGAGAACAACACCAAGGATTCATTTGGTGGATGTCTCACTTACGGTAGCGACACTGAAGGCCTCTACGTTGCTTGGGATAACCTTGGTACTGACCTCCTTGTTGACAAGTATGCTGACTACAACCTCGTTGTCAAGATCGGTGATCTTTACAATCTCGACCTTAAGGGCAAGGTAACCGTCCTTTCAACAAAGAACACTCAGACCAAATGGCCTAACGGGCGTGCTGACAAGAAGTAATTTGAAACGAAATAGTTTACTACTCTTGAAGAGTAATAACCTATAATATTCTTTAGAGGGAAGATAGTTTTCTGTCTTCCCTCTTTTGGATATCAGTTGTCTATGTTACAATGTAATTAGCATATTATGAGATTTTATGGATTAATGGTGTTGTCTCTTGCTATTGCTACGATTTCGTGCCAGAAAGAGGCTTCACAACCCGAAATCCCTTTGCCTGAAAAGACCCCAAGATTGCTAAAGGCTGTTTTCTCACCTGAGACCAGGGCCGCCATTTCCGACAATTTCGGTTCGGTAAGCTGGAATCCATCCGACAGCATCAGCGTTTTCGATTCGGATTCCGGTTCGGGTGGCAATAAGTTTGTCACTCAGGATGGGGGCGCTACCGCTGTGTTTGCCGGGCAAGCTTCGGATCCGGATGGAGGTTATTATTATGGAGTGTATCCTTACAGTAACTCGACATCCTTAGCTTCGACTGTTATCAGTGCATCCCTGCCTGCTGTGCAGAATGCCGTGTCGGGCTCTTTTGACCCGGCTGCGTTCCTTATGGTAGGAAGGTCTGCATCTACAGATAAGATGGGCTTCTACGATGCTTTGGGAGGCATTCGTTTCACGGTTTCGGAGTCTGGATATGATAAGGTCATATTCAGCGGCAATGGCAATGAGCCGGTAGCGGGATCGGTCTCAATTTCTTTCGGTGAAGATGGCATTCCGCTTTGTCAGGCGGCCTCTTCGGAAACATCCACACAGATTTCTCTTGAAGGGGAGTTCAATGCGGGAGAGTTCTATTATCTCTCCATTATCCCTCAGTCTTTCAAGAAAGGATTCTCTCTGACTTTCTATAAAGAAGGTGCGGAGGTAAGCCGCTCTGTCTGCGAATCTTTCGTAAGGGTGCAGAGGTATTATTTCGCCACGGTCCGCAATGCCGACATTCCTTCGTCGATTTCGAATATTCTTGATGGAGAGCCGCTGGACGCTCAAGGAACAGCTAACTGCTACATTGTTCGCGAGGCTGGTTCGTACAAACTCCCTCTAGTGCGTGGAAATTCCCGTACATCAGTCGGTGCCGTGGATCATGCCGGTGTGGTTTGGGAGACCGACAACTCGGCTAACGCTGTCGCTAAGGGAACTCTGATTAATTCCACAGTCCGTGTCAAGAACGGTTGCTTGTACTTCAAGACCGCCGAACAGTTCAAGCCTGGTAACGCCCTTGTGGCCGCATACGACTCCAATGACAGGATACTCTGGTCCTGGCATATCTGGATGTGTGATTTCGACGCGGATCAGACAGCGCAGCGCTATCAAGGAGCATCTGTGGATATGATGGACAGAAATGTTGGCGCGCTGTCCTCATCTTACGAGGGAGTTGCCTCTTACGGCCTTTTCTATCAATGGGGGCGCAAGGATCCTTTCATGGGGGCGGCGTCCATAGATGGCACACCTATGGCTTCCACATGTCAGTTCGAGCAGTTGGCTTCCAACGCTGACTGTACTGTTGACTTTGCTGTTGCCAATCCGACAACTTTCATCACTTGCGATGTCAGCAGCGGAAACGACTGGTTGTATGAGAGCCGTCAGAATGATCTTTGGACCGATGACAAGACAATCTATGACCCTTGTCCGGCCGGATGGCGTGTGCCTAAAGGTGGCCCGGATGGGGTTTGGAACCAAGTGAGCGAGGGCTCGTACTCTGCGGACACATCTAATCACGGTGTGCGTTTCACCCTGTCTTCCGGAGGTGTAGCCTGGTACCCTTGCACGGGCTATCTTAAAAGAGGTAATGCGACTATCGCGCTTGCAGGCTCGTTTGCCGATTATTGGACGACAACTACCGCCTCGCAGACTACGACAACTTTTGAGATTCATGTCAAAAATACTGCGGCGGAGTCCGAGATTAACCTGTATTGCAACAACAAATCACGTGGCGATGGCCATGCAGTAAGGTGCCAGAGGCAGTAGAAGTTAGAGAAAAATTGAATCATGATGAAAAAGTATATTCTTTTACTCATTTCGGCCCTGTGCCTTCTTTCCGCCTGTCAGGAGGAGTTGATAGGCGTAAGCTCGGTCTCCGTTGACAAGGAGCGTCAAGATCTCTCCGTAGGGGCTTCGTTTGTGTTGAAAGCGATCATCTCACCTTCGAATGCGGACAATCAGAAGATTATCTGGACGGTTGAGAACAGCTCTGTTATTGACTATGTAGACAATCAAGACGGTAGCGCCACCGTCAAGGGCCTTCAGGTCGGAACTTCCAAGGTCACCGCAAGGACGGATGACGGAGGTTTTATGTCCTCGTGCAATGTGACAGTCGGGGTCGGGGTCGAGAAGATCGAGCTCGACAAGTCTGAACTATCTCTGAAAAAAGGAGAGTCCGCTTCCCTTAAAGCCACCATATTCCCGGAGAACGCTTCGGACAAGTCCCTCAAATGGGGTTCCTCTGACGTTTCTGTCGCCACTGTTGACGCGTATGGCAATGTCAAGGCGGAGGGCAATGGAGAGGCGACGGTCTTTGTCTCCTCGTCAGACGGAGGTTTCACGGCCTACTGCAATGTCAAGGTAGGTACTCCTGTCACAGGCATCAGCCTTGACCCACGTGAATTCACTCTTGAGACAATCGGAAGCAGTTTCACGGTCAAGCCGGTGATTTCTCCTGAGGATGCATCGGATTTAGGGGTCGTTTGGGAAAGCGCGGACACGAAGGTCGTGTCGGTTGCCTCGGATGGTACCGTGACCGCGATCGGTCCTGGCACGACGACTGTGAAAGCCACAACCAACGACGGCTCATTCACTTCAAACTGTGTTGTGAGTGTCAAGAGTCCCGCTCAGCATATCTCGCTGGACAAGACGAGCCTTAAGCTTCTCGAAGGAGAGAGCGGCAAACTTACGGCGACCGTATATCCGTTGAACTCGACGCAAAAGGTCTTGACTTGGGTGTCTGATGCTCCGGATGTCGCTTCCGTTGACGAAGGTGGAAATGTGACCGCCCGCAAGGCCGGCACGGCTACGATTACGGTCAAGGTGGCCGAGAATGTGATCGCTGTCTGCAAGGTTACTGTGATAAGCCGTGTCACCGGGATTTCCCTGAGTGAGACCACTGTCGAATTGAAACCTGGTGAAACCCATCAACTGACAGCGACGGTTCTTCCTCAGAACGCCTCGAATGCCGAGGTCACGTGGTACTCGGACAAAGAATCGGTCGCTACTGTCTCGCAGTCGGGACTTGTGACAGGTGTCGGCCCGGGAGAGACTACTGTTCACGCCGTCACAACTGATGGAGGTAAGATGGCCTCCTGCCTTGTAAAGGTCGGAACGCCGGTCAAGGGAATTACCCTGTCGGTCTCCTCCAAAACCCTTTATGTCGGAGATCCTTCATTGGACATCAGCGCGACCTTGACTCCTGCCAATGCCACAGACAAGTCTCTCGAATGGTCAAGTTCGGATCCAGAGGTGGCGTCAATTGCCCCTGGCGCGGCGTTGCGTTCGGTCATCAAGCCACTGAAGCCTGGTAAGACAACAATTACCGCCACCACAAAGGATGGTGGGTTCACAGCCTCCTGTGAAGTGACTGTCAAGCGTCACGTCTCAGGAGTTTCCCTCAACAAAGCTTCGCTGACATTGTACGTTGGAGAGACAGAGTCTCTTGCCGCGACTGTCGCACCGGAGGACGCTTCAGACAAGACTGTGGCTTGGTCGTCAGACAATTCTGCCGTGGCGTCCGTGTCCAATGGAAAGGTGACGGCGAACAAGCCGGGTACAGCTGTGATCAAGGTGGTCACAAATGATCTTTCCAAGGAGGCTGCCTGCACAGTGACAGTCAAGAGGCACGCCGAGAGCGTCGAACTTTCTCAGAAGGAAATAAAACTCTATCTGGGAGAAAACAGATCTCTCACCGCTACTGTTCTTCCTTCCGATGCGTCAGACAAGAATGTCACTTGGTCATCAAGCAACCCGAACGTGGCGACGGTCTCAACTGCCGGGAATGTTGTTTCCAAATCGGTAGGCACCACGGTCATAACTGTCAAGACCGCGGATGGCGGACATCAGGCTTCCTGCCATGTGACTGTCCTCGAACCAGTCGTTTACGCCACCTCACTCACCATTACCCCTCAAGCATTGAATATGAATATAGGGGAGTCCGCTTCGTTGACTCTTCAGATGCTTCCATCTAATGCGAATGAGAAACTTGTCTGGGAATCAGACAACGAGTCCGTGGCTAGAGTTGTGAACGGGGATATCACCGCTGTGGGAGTCGGAGTGGCTAAAATCATGGTCAAAGGAAAGAATGTCACGTCGAATGCGGTGACGGTCACCGTCATCGACAAGTTTGCGGTCACAGGTGTAAAACTGAACGAGTCTGAGAAATCCATTCAGGTCGGTGATAGCTTCACCCTTACCGCCACAGTTTTGCCGGAGGACGCAAGGGACAAGACAGTCACTTGGAGTTCGGACAAGGAGTCTGTCGCTACTGTAAAGGACGGTGTAGTCACTGCGGTCTCGCCGGGTACAGCCATAATCAAAGTAACGGCCGGTGCTGGAGCTTTCTCGGCAACTTGCTCGGTCACCGTGGAGGAGCGTATCATAGAGATCACTGAAATATCCTATCCAGAGGATAATCAGACTATCAATCTGAAAATGGGAGAGTCGTACACAATCAAAGTGAAAGTCGCTCCGGATAATGCCAACGAGATATTGAAGGTTTCTCCGGCGATCAATTGCCCTGTGACTTGGAAGCGTGTCAAGGTTCAAGGAACTCCATATTGGAATGTGACAGTCACGGCGATCTACAAGGAGGGAAGAGGGTCCCTGGCCATTGATTCGAAGAATTATTCCACCCAATGCTTTGTCAGCGTGACCAAGGTTCCAGTCACAGGCATCTCCCTTGATGTGTCTGAAACTTCAATGAGAGTCGGGCAGACCCTCACGCTGACTTCCAGAGTGTCACCTTCGGATGCCTCGATCAAGGATGTCATTTGGGAATCGTCCGACAAGACTGTCGCTTATGTCTCGCAGTCCGGCATCGTGACGGCGAAGAATGGCGGTAAGGTGACGATAACCGCGAAATCCAAGGACAACAGCAGCGTCGTCGCGAAGTGTGTGATCCTTGTCAGGTCGGACAACGTCGGTGCCGGCGGCTCGGAGGGTGTCGGCTTTATTGAATGGTAACTATAATTGACGCAGGCGGGCAATCACTCCTATATATTATAAAGCAAGTGGTTGCCTGCCTATAAAAGTTGACTAAAAAGAAAATGTCTGAATAATGAGAAAAGTATTGTTCGTCGTTTCGGCCTTCGCGGCTATATTCATAACATCCTGCTCGTCAGAGGTTAAGGATGTGGCAAAGAAAATCAAGGATCCTGTTTTCCGCGCCTATTGCGTTTCGTCGATGGATCTTGATGGAGACAAGAAGGTGTCATTGTCGGAAGCGGATTCCGTCAAGTCGATCGATGTCTCGGGACTCGAAATCAAGTCACTGGCCGGTCTTGAATATTTCAGGAACCTGAAGTCGCTTGACTTCTCCGGCACCCGTGTGGAGTCCTTTGCCTTCCAACTCCCCGCCCTTGAGATGTTCAAGTGTGCGAATAACGAGAACCTCGCCGCTCTTGATCTTACGGGCTGTCCTTCCCTGTCTTTTGTCTATGCGTCGCACACCGGCGTAAAGTCGGTGGCTCTCGGCACCCAGACCGGTTTGTACAGGCTTTGGATTGACAACACCCCGGTCCCGGCGTTGGATATCACAGCCTGCCCGAAACTGAACAACGTCAATGTGCAGTCCTGCCCGAACCTGAAGGAACTGACCTTCTCCCCGGAGGTGAACCAGAATATCCTCTATCTCGCGAAGGACGCCGCCCTTGTCGTAAGATAGTGGTATGAAAATAGGTTAAAGGTTCTTCTGTTTGAACTGACGCATCCACGAAAACGCCGGTTGAAATGCCACGAAAACACCGATTGAAATGCCACGAAAACGCCGGTTGAAATTTCGTTATATTTTGTTATATTTTATAGTCAATTTTGCAGATTGGAAAAATTGTCGTAATTTAGCGTCGATAAATGTGCAATTTATATTCAATAATATTATGAAACGTATTTTTGCGATTCTTGCAAGCGCAGCGCTTGTGGCTTCTCTGTCCGTAGCGAACGCACAGAAGAAGGACTTTGACCCTTATTGGTTTATGCAGCTTCAGGGTGGTGCGGCTCACACAATCGGTGAGACCTCATTCTCTGACCTTATCTCTCCTTCAGCCGCTGTTTCATTCGGCTATCAGTTCTCGCCTGTTTTCGGCGCAAGGCTGAATGTCAATGGATGGCAGGGTAAAGGTGCTGTGAACGGCCCTACCACTGTTTACAAGTTCAATTATGTTGAAGGTGCTGTTGACCTTATGGCTGACATCGCTTCGATCTTCGCTGGTTACAAATATGACCGTACCCTCAACCCTTACATCTTCGGTGGTGTCGGCGTGAACTACGCTTTCAACAACGATGAGGCTGTGGCCGTGAAGGACAAGTTCGTTGACGGTTATCTTTGGGAGGACAACAAGATCTCTCCTGCTTTCAGAGCCGGTGCAGGTCTTAACATCAGACTCACTGACGTGATCGCCCTCAACCTCGAAGGCAACTGCAGTTTCCTTGATGACCACTTCAACTCAAAGAAGGGCTCAAAGGCTGACTTCCAGATCAAGGCTGTCGCAGGTCTTACCTTCAGCTTCGGCAAGGCTAAACCAGCTCCTGCACCAGTTCCTGTTCCAGCTCCTGCACCAGTTGTCAAGCCAGAACCAGAACCAGAACCAGTAGTTGAGGAGAAGGTAGAGGTTGAGCCAGCATTCGAGTCTCTCACCCGCAACATCCTCTTCGTCATCAACAAGTGGGATATCCGTGACAGCGAGCAGATCAAGATCGACGAGGTTGTCGAGGCCCTCAAGGCAAACCCTGACACCAAGGTTCGCGTTTCCGGTTACGCTGACAAGGCCACTGGTACCGCCAAGAGAAACCAGTTCCTTTCTCAGAAGAGGTCTGAGGTTGTCGCCGAGGCTATCGTAAACGCCGGCATCGACAAGGACAGGATCATCACTGAGTACTTCGGTGACACTGTCAATCCGTTCGAGACTCCTGAGGAGAACCGTGTTGCCGTCTGCCTCGTTAAATAATTGTGGCGCGGTAATTGAATATACAAAAAGGCTGGGTTTCAAACCCCGGCCTTTTTTTGAGAATAAAAGAACAACAGTTAGTTAATAATTACATTTTATTATGAGAATTGTACGTGTTACTGGCAGGGAGATTCTTGATTCAAGAGGAAACCCTACAATCGAGTGTGAAGTTGAACTCGAATCAGGCATCATCGGTGTCGCTTCCGTTCCATCTGGCGCATCAACCGGCGAGAACGAGGCTCTTGAGCTTCGTGACGGAGACCCTAAGCGCTACGGCGGAAAGGGCGTTCTCAAGGCTGTAGCCAACATCAACGAGAAGATCGCTCCTGAAATCATCGGAATGTCCTGCCTTGAGCAGAGGGCTATCGATGAGGCTATGATCAAACTTGACGGCACCGCTACCAAGAGCAACCTCGGCGCAAACGCCATCCTCGGTGTTTCCCTCGCTGTCGCTCACGCCGCCGCCAACTA
>JABLTL010107503.1_pt1 | contig 29318 bp, 28 predicted proteins | sample 7160151 | NCBI WGS metagenome assembly JABLTL01 (sample SAMN14651223, study PRJNA627086) | human gut metagenome | isolation source: feces | host: Homo sapiens
TTAATTAAAAATATAGCTAAAAAATTAATTAAAATAAATATTTCAAGAAAAAATAATAATAATATATTAAAAATTTAAAGTATATGTGAAATAAATACAAAATATAATGTTTTATATTTTAGATAATAAAATATTTAGAAAAATAAGAAAAATGAAATATTTAATTAATTTAATTGCGATAATTAAAAATAAAGAGTTATTTACAAAATTAAACATTTAAGTTAAACTTACATAAGTGAAAGGTAAATTTAAAGGAGGAAAATTAAAGTGAAAAAGAAATTTATATCAATTACATTTTTATTGTTGATAACTTTTGGGATGATAGGTTGTGGAAAAAATCAAGTTTTAAAAAAGGAAAATGTAAATGAAACAAATCAAGAACAAGCAACAGAAAATAAAGAAACTACTGAAGAGCAGCAAGAGAATACTAACAATAATACAGAAGAACAAAGTCAATCTCAAATTGATTATATAAACATAGCACCAGAAGAAGTAAAAATACCAATTCTTATGTATCATTCTATAAGTGATGAAGATCCAAGTAATAATTTATTAGTACCTCCAGCAATGTTTGAGGAACAAATGGCATGGCTTGAAGCAAATAATTTTACAGCTATGAATATGGATGAAGCATTAGAAGCAATGAGAACTGGAAAGGTACCTAAAAGGCCTGTTGTAATAACATTTGATGATGGATATGCAAATAATTATACTAGTGCTTTTCCATCTTTAAAAAATCATAAATTAAAGGCTACATTCTTTGTAATTACAGATGGAGTAGATAATGGTTATTATATGTCATCTGATAATTTAAAAGAAATGCAAGAAGCAGGGATGTCAATAGAAAATCATACTGCTAATCATTTAGAATTAAATAACTTATCTAAAACAGATGCTTATGAATCCATAAAAAGAGCTCAAGATTACTTAAGAAATGTTATAGGTTCTGATGGAAATTATCTTTGTTATCCTGTGGGAAAATATAATGATGAAACTATTCAAATAGAAGAAGAATTAGGAATAAAAGCAGCAGTTACAACACAAGGTGGTTTTGCATCAATAAATGATGGACTACATACATTAAAAAGAGTTAGAATATCACCAATGAGTATTGAAGGTTTTGCATCAATATTTTCAGAGTATATTAATTAGATATAAGTAATGCTATAATGAACGATAAATTTATTACAGTGGAGGAAAAATAGTAATGGCAAAAATAACAAGTAAAAATAATAGTTTATTAAGGGATTCAAGAAACAAGGTATCTCCTAAGGTGTATAATCTTTTAATGGAACTAGTTAATGATGATAGAGAAGAACTAGCAGAAGTTGTTTTAAAAATAGATTATTTAATAGAATATGCTAATAGTGCAGTTAAAGCAAAGGATTATAATACTGCTTTAGAAACTGTTAAAAGAGCAGAAGAAAGAGTGAAATTAATTAAAAGAGAGAATTATGATGTTAGTCATTTAGAATATCTTATTGAAGGTGTTAAATTAAAGATTAAAAAATAAAAAATCCCCCTATAGATGTATAATTACAATGTCTATAGGGGGTATGTATTAGCTTAAAATTAAGCTATATTAATTATTTTTAGATTTTCTATTTCTATTTCTGCTTTTCTTTTTGTTATTAGTAGAAACTTCAACATTAACTCTTCTCTTATTAATTTTTCCACCAGTACATTTTTCAAGTACTTGTCTATGAATAGAGTTATCAACATTAACAAATGCAAAGTTCTCCATTATATCAATATCTCTTATTTGAGATGCTCCTACTTTTGCATTATTCTTAATGTAGCTAATTAATGTTTTAATAGTTAAGCCATCTCTTCTACCAGCTGAGAAGAATAATCTAACATCATCTCCCTTAACCTTAGCAGGTGATTCTAATTTGTCAGAAGAATAATCAAAAGATAATTGATTTTTAAATTGGCTTTGAAGTAAAGAAGCTATAACCTTAACAGAATCATGAGTTTGTGTTAATTCTGTTGCTATATCTACAAATTTAGAATAATCTTCAGCTTCAATTATTGAAGAAACTTCTTCTGTCATTATTTTAAATTTAGCATTATAAATTTCTTGAACTGTAGGTACTTGCTTTCTTTCAATATTACTCTTAGTAACATTTTTAATTTGCTTAAGGAATCCAAATTCTTTAGGAGTTATTATGCTGTAAGCAGTTCCTTCACGTCCAGCTCTACCAGTTCTACCAATTCTATGAACATATGATTCAATATCTTGAGGTAATTCATAGTTAAATACGTGAGTAACACCATCAACGTCAATTCCTCTAGCAGCAACGTCTGTAGCAACTAAGAATTTTAAAGAACCATTTTTAAACTTATTTAAAGTTTTTATTCTTTGAATTTGAGACATGTCTCCATGCATTCCTTCAACCATGTAACCTTTAGCTTGCATTGAAGCAACTAATTCATCAACGCCCTTTTTAGTTCTGCAGAAGATAATACCAGCAGATGGATTATCAAGATCTATTAATCTGCAAAGAGCTTCTAATCTTTGAGAACCATTAACTTCAAAATAATTTTGAGTAATTGTAGAACCAGTTAATTCTTTTCTTGCAATAGCAACATGTTTAGCATCTTCTTTTAAATATTTTTTAGATAATTTCTTTATTTGTGGTGGCATTGTTGCTGAGAATAGCATAGTTTGTCTTTCTTCAGGAATGCTCTTCATTATTTCTTCCATATCATCAATGAATCCCATGTTTAACATTTCATCAGCTTCATCTAAAACTAAAAATTCTACACAAGATAAAGGTAAATTGCCTCTTCTAATATGGTCTAAGACTCTACCTGGAGTTCCTACTACAATGTTAGCTTTTTTTAAATCTCTTGCTTGAATGTGAATTGGTGCACCACCATATACAGCAACTATATTTAATTTTTCGTACTTAGTTAATTTTACTAATTCATCATGTACTTGTATAGCTAATTCTCTTGTTGGAGCAAGAATTATTGACCCAATTGCATTTTTTACAGTTAAGTTATTGATTAAAGGTAAACCAAATGCAGCAGTTTTACCAGTACCAGTTTGTGCTTGACCGATTATATCAATACCTTCAAGTGCAACTGGAATTGCTTCAGCTTGAATTGGAGATGGTGTAATAAAACCTAAGTCGTCAATGGCTTTTACTAAAGTCTCCTTTAAGCCTAAATCAGTAAATTTTAAATTCGTCATATAATATCCTCTTTTTCATATATTTTTATTTATTTCAAATTATTTAAATAATTATCTCTCATCAATCGACTTTATTAAGTATATAGCAAAAATATAATTAATGCACTAAGTATTTATTGTAAAATTAGAAATACTAGTTTATTTTTAAGATAAGTAGCATTGAAAATGTTTTCTAAGGGGGAAATGAAAAATTCCAAAAAAATATAATTGACAATTTGATAAAAATAGTTCAAAATATGCAATGGAAATAGTCATTACTTAAATTTTAAATATTGTGTTATTGTGTCATGGAGTATATGGGAAGTTTATCTACCTATGTACTCTATTTTTTTGTATAAAAAAAGATGAGCAAGAGCTCATCTTAAATATTAAGAAAGTTTAGATGAAATAATATCTTGAACCTTCTTATGTAATTCTTCTTGTTCTTCTCTATTTAAAGATGCTGTTTCAATAGCAGGATGTATATAAAGATTTACTATTGCAGGTTTAATCCATGGACCATTTCCATGTTCCATAATTTTATATGATCCATCTATAGTAACAGGAACTATTGGAGATTTAGATTTAGTAGCTAATTTGAAGCTTCCTGCTTTAAATTCTTTTATAGGACCACCCTTACTTCTAGTTCCTTCAGGAAATATTACTAAGGAATGGTTGTCCTTTAATAATTTAATACCTTTAATAATTGATTCACTAGATTTTCTTAAGTTACTTCTATCCATAAATACACAATGCATAAAAGTCATCCAAGTTTTTACTACAGGAATTTTTTCAACTTCAATTTTTGAAATAAATCCTATAACTCTAGGAATTTGGGTCATATATATAGGGATATCGAAATTTCCTTGATGGTTACCTACAAATAATACAGTTTTATCTTTAGGAATATTTTCAATGCCATGAACATTAATTTTAACACCAGCTAATTTTAATAAGGATTTAGCCCAGATATTAGTGCATTTATATATTAATGCTTCACTTTCCTCTATCTTATTTTTCTTTATTAAGTATTTTACTCTAAGTGAAAATGGTAAACTTATTAATAAGCTTAAAACAAACCATATGAACCATATTATAGTTCTAATCATAACTTTGTCACTCCTCAAATTTTAAATATTAATTAAAGTATACTATAAAGTATAGCGTTATAGTAGGATTTGTAAGGTAAAAAATAAACTAAATACTAATATATGAATATATTAATTTTAAAATGAATTTTTATATGGAGAAAATAACAATGTATAAATTTAATCCTAATAAATTAAAAGTAATATATAGGCAAGAAATAAATAAAAAATTATTAGAAACTCCAAGAAAATATACTTTAACCCATAGTGATAAAACTGCAAATTTATTTTTAACAATAGGAAAAACTTATGATTATAAAAGTATTAATTATAATATGAGAGATGAAGTTTTTGCATCTTGGGAAAAAGATGATAAATATTATTTAAAAGTTAAGCTAGAAGTTGATAATGGAGAATCACTTGTTAAGGTAATATTGAGAAATAAAATTTTTAGGGAGGAGTTACCCTTAGCACTTAAAGCGATTGTATATGGTGATAGACTTATGATTGAAAATAATAAATTTTTATATTATTCACATGTTATAGTATATTTTAAATCTAAAATTGAAAAATATAATAGTATAGAAGAGTGGGGAGTATTAGGTGATTATAAGTATAATGGTTAATATGTAGAAAAAATTGACATATAATTATAGTTGTAATAAAATATATTTATAGGGTTTGCTCTCATAGTTTAATGGATAGAATAGTCCCCTCCTAAGGGATAGATACAGGTTCGATTCCTGTTGGGAGTACCATAAATAAAAATCGCTAAGAAAATTAATTTCTTAGCGATTTTTATTTATATTATTTAGATTTTTTTTCTAAAATATTTTTAAATTTTTCTAATGCTATAATTAATGCTCCACCTATAATAAAGAATATCCAGTTAAAGCTTGATAAATTCATTGCTGGTTGAGGAACTTCTAAAGTTGTAGGGCCCATAAATACTGCATATAATGATCCAAGCATTAATCCTAATATTAAATAAATCATAGCAGATCTATATTTGCTTAATAAGAACTTAATAAGTTTAATTGTACTTAAAATTCCTGTTATTACACCTAATCCAAATATTATTAATACAGGTAAATAAGAAAAATTAAGATGAAGTACTTCTTTTATTGAGTTTATAATTCCAGTGTAAAGTCCAAATATTAATAATAATGTTGAACCAGATATACCTGGAAGAACCATAGCAGAAATTGCAATCATTCCAGCAACAAATATAAAAATTCCAAGGCCTATACTTAAGTTTTCTAACGAAAGATTCATACCACCATTAGTACCAGATGGATTAAAGTAAGTAATTAATGCAACTATTAATGTACCTATTAATGTAAAAATAATATTTTTATATTTACCAATTAAAGAATCTTTTTCTTGCTTAATTATTAATGGAATTGCAACTATTATAAATCCTGTAAATAAAGAGCTTATGCTATAAATATGTGAATCAAATATTGAAGATAATATTAATACAGATAAAACCATACCAGTTATCCATCCAATACCTAATTTTATCAAGAAGAATATAGCTTGTTTTTTATCTTCTTTACTATTTTTAGAGATTAGAGAATTTAATGAGCCTATGAAATCATCGTAGAATCCTAAAATAAATGCAATAGTACCACCTGAAACTCCAGGTACACTATCAGCTAAGGACATAAAAAAGCCTCTAATAAAATTAATAATATACATGATATCACCTCAAAATTAATATGTTAAATATATGATTATAATACTAAATATAAGAAAATAATAAAATGTAAAATTTAATACCTATTTATTGGTAAATTATATCATATAGCATTAACGTATGGTATAATAAATATTAAAATATTTTATTAAATTACTAGGAGAGTGATTTTTTTGGAACCCAGTCAAGTGTGGCAGATAATAATACTTATAATTTTACTTATATTGTCTGGATTTTTTTCAATGTCTGAAACGGCACTTATGGCGCTAAGCAAAATAAGGATAAGACATATGGTAGAGGATGGAGTAAAGGGAGCTAAATTAGTTGAAAAGCTAACAGAAGATCCAAATAAATTGTTAGGAGCCATATTAATAGTTAATAACATAGTAAATATTTTAGCATCATCATTAGCAACAACATTATTTGTATCTTTAGTAGGACCAAGTGGTGTTGGAATAGCAACTGCAGTTATGACTGTATTAGTACTTATTTTTGGAGAAATAACTCCAAAATCAATAGCAAAGCAAAAATCTGAAGAAGTGTCATTAAAGGTAAGTAAACCTATTAATATTATAGTTAAGGTATTAAAGCCTTTTGTTGGTATATTTACATTTATATCAGGTGCTTTTATAAGAATGTTGGGTGGAGATCCAAAGGCTACAGAGCCATTTATAACAGAAGAAGAATTAAAAACCATGGTTGGAGTTAGCGAAGAAGAAGGAGTGCTTGAAGGTGTTGAAAAAGAAATGATTTTTAATGTTTTTGATTTCGCTGATTCACAAGCTAAAGATGTTATGGTTCAAAGAGTTGATATTGTAGCAGTAGATTCTGAAGCAACTTATGAAGAAGTTTTGGAGGTTATAAAGAAAGAACAATTTTCTAGGATTCCAGTATACAATCAAACTATTGATGATATAGTAGGAGTTTTATATGTTAAGGATTTAATTATAGCTGGACAAAACAAAGAAGGATTTAAGGTTTCAGATTATATGAGGGAGCCTTATTATACATTTGAATTTAAAAAGATTAAAGAGTTATTTAATGAAATGAAAAAAACACGAAATCATTTAAGTGTTGTTTTAGATGAATATGGTGGAACTGTTGGTATAGTAACCATTGAAGATTTAATTGAAGAAGTGTTTGGTGATATAGAAGATGAGTATGATGATTATGACAAAGAAATAGAAGTTGTAAAAGAAGATGAATATATAGTGGATGGAAGCGCTAGACTTGATGATATAAGTGATTTAGTTGGAGTAAATATGGAATCACAGGAATTTGATTCTATTGGTGGATTAATAATAGGCGAGTTAGGCAGATTTCCAGAAAATAAAGAAGAAGTCAATATTGGCAATATAAGATTTGTTGTTGAAGAAGTTGATAAAAATAGAATAAAAAAGGTGAGAATTTACACATAATTAAGAGTTAAGGGTTAATAAGATAAGAAATTTTATCTATAACTCTTAACTCTTAAATTTTAGCTTAAGTAGGAGGAAGATTTATTAAATGGATGATTATATGCATATTGCTTTAGAAGAAGCTAAGAAGGCGTATTTAAAGGGAGAGGTTCCTGTAGGAGCTGTAATAGTAAAGGATAATGTAGTAATAGCTAAGGCACATAATTTAAGGGAAAATAATAAATCTATAATATCACATGCAGAAATCTTAGCAATTGAAGAAGCATGTAGGATATTAGGAGACTGGAGATTAAGTGGAGCTAGTATGTATGTAACAATGGAGCCATGTTCAATGTGTGCATCAGCAATAGGACAATCCAGGATTTCAAAGCTATATATTGGAACATTTAATAAAGATATGGGGGCATGTGGAACTATTTTAAATATTTTGGATTATGATATTTTTAATAGCCACACATCAATAAATTGGTGCTATAATAAAGAATGTAGTGATTTAATAAGTAAGTTTTTTTATGAAAAAAGACAAATGAAATTAATAGAAAGATGGGAGGATAAGGAATGAATCCAGTAGCATTTGAATTATTTGGTTATCCTATAAGATGGTATGGAATAATTATTGCAGGAGGGGTATTAGTTGCATTTTTTATATCTTATATTCTTGCAAAGAAAAAGGGATTAGATTTTGATATTATAACGGACGGATTTTTATGGAGTTTTCCATTTGCAATAATTGGCGCAAGACTTTATTATGTTGCATTTGAATATAAAAATTATCATTCCTTTATAGATGTAATAAATATAAGAAATGGTGGAATGGCCATTCATGGTGGATTAATAGGAGGATTATTAACAGCTTATATATTTACAAAAGTTAAAAAAATTAATTTTTTTGAATATATTGATGTAATAATGCCAGGTATAATATTAGCTCAAGCAATTGGAAGATGGGGAAATTTCATGAATCAAGAAGCACATGGAGGTCCGGTTACAGAGCAATTTATAAGCAAGTTTCCACAGTTTATACAAAATAGAATGCTTATAAATGGAACTTATTATCATCCAACATTTTTATATGAATCTATATGGGATTTAGTTGTATTTTTAATATTAATATTTATTTTATATAAAAAGAAACAGCAACATGGAATTATAATAGGAAGTTATATGGTGCTTTATTCTTTAGGAAGGTTTTTTATTGAAGGATTAAGAACAGATAGCTTAATGTTTTTTGGATTAAAAACAGCTCAAATAGTAAGTTTAATAGGAATAATAATTGGAACAATTATTATATTTGTAGCAGTTAAGTTTCAAAAAAATAAAAATATAAATTAAAATAAGTAAATTTAAGAGATTAACAAATATTAATGTTAGTCTCTTAAATTTTACTTAATAATATTTTTGTAAATTTATGATGAAATGTGAAAGTAAATCTTTCTATTGAACTACAATAATATTTGTGTTAGAATGAAAAAGTATCAAAAGTAAATAAGATTAAATAATTTTAATTTTATTTATAAAGTACAATATGGAGAGATGTCTGAGTGGTTGAAGGAGCACGCCTGGAACGCGTGTATAGGGGAAACTCTATCGTGGGTTCAAATCCCACTTTCTCCGCCATAGCCGTACTAGATGGGGAGTTAGCGGTGCCCTGTAACCTGCAATCCGCTATAGCAGGATTGAATTCCTCACAGAGGCTTTTAATTTGTTTGGTCTGCCCTATGCAAGTGGTGTTGATGGCCGGGTCCCATGCGACGTAAGACTGTGAACCTCGTCAGGTTCGGAAGAAAGCAGCGATAAGCAGCCCCTGCGTGTGACATGGATAAATCTTGCTTGAGTTAACTACATAGGTAACGCTTAGAGGTTACTGTCGAAGTGAGGTGTACGGTTTTAATTTTATCCTTTCTTTTAGAAAGAAAGGCTTTTTTAATGTTTATAATAATTTTTATTAATATGAATATTGATAATATAGAAAATGACTTTTCATTTTTTATAATTAAATTTTATTATTAAATTACGGTTACTCTTCAATAGGATTAACAATATAGGACAAAAAACAATAGGACAGAAAAATAGGGAAATTCCTTTTGGAATATCCCTATTTTTCTGCCCTTTTTTAATTTTCTTATAAAAATAAATAGAAATTTTAAAAAATATAAAAAGTAAATAAAAACCAAATGAAATTTAGGGTGAGTAAAAATTGCAAATTTTTAATAAAACACTTGTAAAAATCTTATTAAATGAAATATAATAGAAGTGTAAAAGTCAAAAATTTTAAGGGGGTTATTTAAATGAGAAAATTTCCAGCATCAATGATGACACAACATCCTGATAATGTAGAACAGTATATATCAATTCAGCAAGAGCCGGAGGAAGCAATACAAGGACTAACAGCTCAGAATGAAGGTGGACTTGGAATAGAAGAGATTATGATAGATTTTGAGGGGAAATTAACACCTTATCATCAAACATCGCAAATTGCTATTGGGTTAATAAGCAAAAATATAATACCTGGTAAAGATGTTAGAATAACGCCAAGAATACCAAATGCAAATAAGGAATCTGTATTTAGACAATTAATGAGTATAATGTCTATTGTTGAAACTAATGCACAAGCTTATCAATTAACAGGCATACAAGCTATAAGAGAAGTTGTTGTTCCTATGGTAGAGACAGGGGAAGAAATTGCAGAATTTCAGGAAAGGGTAAATTCAGTTATTGAGTTAGGAAATAAAAATTATCCTGTAAAATTTGAAGAAAATAGTGTAAGAATAATACCGTTAGTTGAAGATGTTCCTGCGCTAGTTAATGTTGATAAGATACTGAATGATTTTTATGAAATTTCAAAAAAGAAAAATTTTAATATAGAATATTTAAGGTTTATGATAGCTCGTTCTGATACAGCTATGTCATATGGGCTTATTTCTGGGGTATTATCAGTAGTAATGGCTATAGATAAAGCTTATAAATGGGGGGAAGAGCATGGCATAGAGATTGCACCTATATTAGGATGTGGTTCATTACCGTTTAGAGGTCATTTTACTGGTGAAAATATAGATAAGATATTACAAACTTATGCCGGAGTAAAAACTTTTACTTTCCAATCAGCATTAAGATATGATCATGGTCAAGGTGAAACTAAAAAGGCAGCTAAAGAACTTAAGGAAAAAATGGGAATGTATGAACCTAGGAAATTTTCTGAGGAAGATATAGCGCTTATGAAGGAATTTATAGGTATATTATCAAAGCATTATTTAACTACATTCTTGAAAATAATAAACACTGTTTCATTTGTATCTGATTTTATACCTAAAAATAGGGATAGATTAACTAAGGCTAAAACTGGACTAGAATATAATAGAGAAGTTGCTAATCTTGATAATATAGCAAATTTAGTAGTTGATGAAAAGTTAAAAGATGAAATATTAAATATAGATAATTCAACAGAATATGCTGTTCCAAGAGCTATTTCATTCACAGGTGCTATGTATACATTAGGAATGCCACCAGAATTATTAGGAATGGGGAGAGGACTTAAAGAAATTAAGGATAAGTTTGGTCAGCAAGGGATAAATAAATTAATTGAATTTTATCCTATGTTAAGAGATGATTTAGGATTTGCAGCTAGATTTGCCAATTCAGGGGTTAGTAAAAAGATAATAGATGAAAGTGCAAGGCAAGAGTATAAAGAAGACATGAAATATGTAAATGAAATACTAGATCTTGGATTAGATTATGAATTTATGAATGATAATGAATTTTACCATACGTTATTAAAAACGACTAGACCTATAATAATGCATTTAATAGGATTAGAGGATGATATAATTCAAAGTAAAACAGAAGAATTAAAAATTCTTAATGAATGGATTGTTAGAATGGGTAAAGTAAGAGGAAGTATAGGATAAATTTAATACTTAAAATAAAAAGTCGGCAATACCGACTTTTTTATTTTCTAGTTAAATCTATAAATTGATACTTTAAATTATTTTTTTCACTAGTATAAATTTCAGACTCAAATTCAATATTAAATTCATTAAAATCTATCTGTGGAAAAGTAGTGTCACCTTCAAATGATTCATAAATTTTTGTTAAGAAAATTTTATCCACAATGTGGATAACTTGTTTGTAAATATCTCCTCCACCTATTATAAATGAGTGTTTAGATGGATTTTTATAAGTGTTGATAACTTGAGATAAGTTGTGGATAACTTCTACATTAGGGTTATCCACAGAATAATTTTCATCTCTTGTTATTATTATATGCTTCCTACTAGGTAATACCCCTGGTAGTGATTCAAAAGTTTTTCTACCCATTATTATTATATTTCCAGAAGTTATAGATTTAAATCTTTTAAGATCTTCAGGAACATGCCATAAAAGCTTGTTATCTTTTCCAATAACATTATTTTCAGCCATAGCAACTATGATTGATAGCATTTAAACAGATACCTCCATTTTGATTGCTGGATGATATTTATAATCAATTAATTTAATATCATCTGCTGTAAAATCATAAAAGTTAGTTATTTCTGGATTAATCCAAAGTTTTGGAGCTTCATATTCGTCATTAGCTCTAGTTAACTGAAGTTTCATTCCTTCTACTTGGTTTTCGTATATGTGAGCATTATTAATTACATGAGTAAATAAGCCTGGCTTAAGACCAGTTACTTGTGCAATTAAATGAACTAATACGGCATATTGAGACGTATTAAAAGGTACACCTAATGGAATATCTCCACTACGTTGAATTAACATACAGTTTAATTTACCATCTGTTACATCCCACAGAGTCATAAAACAACATGGTTGTAAAGTCATGTGAGGTAGATCTTCTATGTTCCACATAGTCATAAGCATTCTTCTATCCTGAGGATTTGTTTTTAATGTTTCGATAAGTTTATCGATTTGATTGAATTTAGCTATTTGATAACCATATCCACGACCGATAGTGTTATTTTCATCAACCCATTCATCCCAAATATGAACATTTTGTTCTTGTAATTTAGTAACATCATTAGATTGATCTCTATAAATCCAAAGCATTTCCTTAACTGCAGTTTTAAATGCAACAAATTTAGTAGTTAATATAGGAAATTCTTTTTCTAAATTAAACTGCATTATTTGATGTGGTAGCTTATATGTAGGCATACCTGTTCTATTGTTATCATAATATCCATTGTTTAATATGTCTTCAACTATACTTAAGTATTTTTTATCATAAAGACTCATATGAATACCTCCTAAAAATAAAAAATATATATGGATATTATTTTACTATAAAACATTAAAAAAATAAAAATGAAATAAGTCGAGAAAAACCTCTATTTGCCTAAAGGTTAAAAAAATAACAATATAATGCAAGGAATATGTGAGAAAATGTTAAAAAAATAATGAATAGAAATTTTAAAGAGTTTGTGAAATTAAAAGATAATTTAAGGCTTTGCAAAAATATGCAAAGAATATGCATAATAAAAAATAGGTATATTCTATAGAAAGACACAAAACTAAAACATGAATTTGGAAAACGGGAAAAATATTTAACTATTAATATAATTTGGTTATAATAATTAATAGAAAATACCACAAGGAAAGAGGTGATTGTATTGACATATACAGCTTTATATAGAGAATGGAGACCTAAAACATTTAATGATGTTGTGGGGCAAGAGCATATTACAACAACTTTAAAGAATCAAATATTAAACAACAGAATTGCTCATGCGTATCTTTTTTGTGGAACAAGAGGAACAGGTAAAACTTCTACAGCAAAAGTTTTTGCAAAAGCTTTAAACTGCCTTAATTTAAAAGAGGGAGAGCCATGCAATGAATGTGAAATGTGTAGAAAAATAAATGAAGGTTTAGCAATAGATGTTACCGAATTAGATGCAGCTTCAAATAATGGTGTTGATAAGATTAGAGATATTATTGATGATGTTAAATATCCACCACAAGAATCAAAATATAAAGTATATATAATGGACGAAGTACATATGTTATCAGCTGGAGCTGTTAATGCATTTTTAAAGACATTAGAGGAACCTCCTAATAATGTTATATTTATTTTAGCAACTACAGATCCTCAAAAGCTTCCTATTACAATTCTTTCAAGATGTCAAAGATTTGATTTTAAAAGAATAAATAATAGTGAGATAACAGCTAGACTTAAAAAAATAATAGATGATCAAAATATGTTAGCTGATGATAAAAGTTTAAATCTAATTGCAAGAGTTTCTGATGGAGCCATGAGAGATTCATTAAGTATATTGGATCAAGCAATATCTATGGGAAATGGAAATGTAGATTATAATACTGTAGTTAGTATGTTAGGACTAGTTACAAATGAGTATTTATTTAATTTAACCAATGCAGTAATTCAAAGAAATGTAGAAAAAAGTATTAAAGTAATTGAAGATGTTATTTATTCAGGGAAGGATATATATTTATTTATAAAAGATTTAATTTCACATTATAGAAATTTACTTATGGCAAAAGTAACTCATAATCCAGAAGAAGTTTTAGATATGTCTGAAGAAAATATAGAATTAATCAAAGAGCAAAGTTCTAGATTAAGAGCTGAGGAAATAATGAGATGTATAAGAATACTTCAAGAAGCAGAAAATAATGCTAAGTTAAGTAAACAAGCAAGATTATATTGTGAATTAGCTATAATTAAAATGTGTAAAATAGAATATGATACATCTAGTGAAGTTATGTTAACAAGATTAAATAAGCTAGAAGAAAGCTTAAGAAATGGAAGCATAAAGGTTTCTACAGTAGTACCTCAAGAAAATAATAGTAAAGATTTAAAGAAAAAAGATATAGTTATATCAAAGCAAGAAAGTAATATAAACCAAAATGAAAACTCTTATATTACTGGAAATTCAGATTCAAAAATTACTATAAATGATGTTCAAAAAGCTTGGAGAGATATATTAGAAGGGTTTAAGGCGAGAAGAGCAATGGTTATTGGTTCTTTACTTCAAACTGGAAGACCAGTATCATGTTCAAATGGAATAGTTACTGTTGAATTTGAACAACAATATAAATTTGGAAGAGATAGATTAAGCGAAAGTAAAAATACGCCTATTATAAATGAAGTTTTTTCAGAAATTTTAAAGGAAAATATTAAGGTAAATTTTGTGGTTGAAGAAGGTAATAAAATTGGAAAAAGCACAGAAGATATCTTAAGAGAAAAACTTGGTGAGGATTTTATTGATTTTATAGATGAATAAATATATGTAATTACTTTATTCTAGTAAATATGAGAAAAATACTATATAATAGAAAATAGATTTATTTGTTTTAAGGAGGTCATTTTATGGCAAGAGGTGGATTCCCAGGAGGTTTTGGGGGAGCAAACATGAACAATTTAATGAAGCAAGCACAAAAGCTTCAAAGAGATATGGAACAAGCACAAAAAGAACTTGAAAGCAAAGAATTTGAAGCTTCAGTTGGAGGCGGTGCTGTTGTAGTTAAGGTAAATGGTAAAAAAGAAGTTTTAGCTATAAATATAAAAGAAGAAGTTGTAGATCCAGATGATGTTGAAATGTTAGAAGATTTAGTGCTAAGTGCGATTAATGAAGCATTAAAGAAAGCAGATGAAGAAACTTCAAGCAAAATGGGTAAATTAACAGGTGGATTAAATATACCAGGAATGTTTTAATTAATAATGGGGCTGTCGCACTAAAAATTTTATACACAATATATTGTTTTAAAAAATAAAAATCAACACAATATATTGGAGTATTTATTCTTAATGCGACATCCCCTTTATTAATGGAAAAGGAGTGTAATTATGGATTTTTATCCAGTTGCTATAGAAAAATTAATTGAAGAATTTGCTAAGTTACCAAGTATTGGTCAAAAAACTGCTCAAAGGCTTACATTACATATTTTAAATTTACCAGAAGAAGAAGTTAAAGAATTTGCTTCAGCTTTAGTAAAGGCAAGGGGAACTATTAAGTACTGTTCTGTATGTGGAAATTTTACAGATAAGGATCCTTGTGCAATATGTGGTAATCCAAATAGAGATAAAAATATTATTTGTGTTGTTGAACAACCAAAGGATATTATGACAATGGAAAAGGTTAAGGAATTTAATGGAGTATATCATGTACTTCATGGAAATCTTTCACCAATGCAAGGAAGGGGCCCTCAAGATATAAAGATAAGAGAACTTGTTGCAAGAATGAGTGCTGATGTTAAGGAAGTAATAATTGCAACAAACCCTAATGTAGAGGGAGAAGCAACAGCAATGTATATATCTAGAATTCTTAAACCTTTAGAAGTTAAAGTAACTAGAATAGCATCAGGACTACCAGTTGGTGGAGATTTAGAATATGCTGATGAAGTAACACTTTCTAAAGCATTAGAAGGAAGAAAAGAAATTTAGAAAACATAAAATTATTTATAGGCTCAGATACTATTGCAATAGTAAATAAAAAACTCCTTCTTGTAATAATTGCTTATTTAAATTATTGCTAAGAGGGAGTTAGTTTTATTTAATTTATACAAATTTTTTACATGGCCTGAAATCTAAGAAGAATTTATTTCTTAACTTGTAAATTGACACTTAATATTTTTTATTATATTTAATAATGATATGCTACTCCAATACTTCCAGGTCCAACATGAAGTCCTATAAGTGGGCCGATTGATTGAATTTTAATGTTATCAATTCCTAACTTTTCTTTAAGCCTATTTGCCAGCTCTTTACCTTCATTTTCACAATTTATATGATGAACTATTAAGCCCTTTAATGGAGTTTTAGAATTTTGTTCTACAACAGTATCTATTATTGCATTTACAGCCTTTTTCTTAGTTCTGACTTTATTAAGCACAGTAGTTTTACCATCTTCAATTGTTAAAATTGGTCTTATTTGAAGTAATGAACCAAATAAAGCAGCTGCTCCACCAATTCGCCCACCTTTTTTTAAATAATCTAAAGTATCAGGAACAAATATAAATTTACTATTTTCAATAACATGTTTAGTTATAGAAACAACTTCATTTAATGATTTGTTTTCAGATGCCGCCTTAGCAGCTTCTAATATAGCATATCCTGATTGCATACAATTACTCCTAGAATCTATCATAACTATATTAGCATTAGGATATTTTTCTAAAATCATTTCTTTAACTAAATTAGAGGTTGAAAATGTTCCACTCATATCAGAAGATAAGAAAATTCCTACTATATCATGCCCCTTTTTTACTTGAGTTTCTATTACATTATAAAAGTCAGTTATACTTGGTTGAGAAGAAGTTGGAATTGTTGAAGATTTAGCCATTTCTTTATAGAACCAATCATTTTCTAAATCAATTTCTCTATAGCTTTTTCCATTTAATAAGACATTAAGAGAAACTATGGAAATATTATATTTATCTATGTATTCTTTAGGCAAATAGCAAGTACTATCAGCTATTATTCTTATACTCAAAAAAACACCTCCCAAATAATTCATATTATTTAAGGTATTATATCAAAGAAATTCAATTAAGTACACAAAGCATGTCCTTTATAGATTTTAAAATTTTGTTAATAAATATTTATTTTATGATTTTATATGAGTGTATATATTTTTTATTTTAAATTTAATATATTAAGAATTAATTCAATTGAATAATATAGTAAAAAGTGGATATTATTTAAGATAAATATTTTTTAGGAGGCGTAGTATGAATATAAAAAATGTTTTAGATTTAATATTAATGCATTATAGGGAAGATGATTCAATTGATCATAAAATATTAAAAGAAATGAATGAAGCAGTGATAGAACTTGAAGCTGCAGAATCAATGTTTAACTTTGTAAATGATCCTAATCTTATAGATGCTGCAATTTATAGGGAAGAAGCAGCAAAGAAAAAAGTTGATTATATATTATCTATTGCAAAACAAAAGTATTCTAATGAAGAAAATGAAATAAAAGATGAAATGGAAATATAATGAATATTCTTATATAATATAAAGTAATATAGTAAGGATAGGAAAGTTATTTTATATTATGTAAGGAGTGATAAAATATGGAGCTAGAAATGATTATATATGCTATAGTTGGATTAGCTTTATTATATTTAATAATAAAATTATTAAAATGGCCTATAAAGTTATTAATAAATGGAATAGTAGGTGTAATTTTATTATATGTTGCTAATTTTATTGGAGAATATTTTAATTTTTATATTACTATTAATCCTATAACTGCTCTTATTGCTGGTTTTTTAGGTATTCCAGGAGTAATATTCTTAGTGATTTTTAAATTGTTTTTTTAAATAGAAATAGGGAATCTTCAGAAAATGAAGATTCCCTAAGTTTATATAGACGGGAGTTAGAAGATTTTCTTAATTGCTATAAGCGAAAAGCTTCTTTATACTTATATACTATTAAATTTTACTAAATTTGTTACAACTATTTAAAATAATTTAGGGTGTAAACACTACATCCGCTTACACCCTTTTTTATATAAATAGTACAATTAAATAAATTAATTTATTTAATGTACTGTCTATATTATTAATTTACCCAGTTGATATATAAATATGTATGTAAATTGTTGTTAAAGATGAGATAAGAGTATATAATTTTTTTTATGTAATTAAAAATAATGAAATTTAAATTAGTATTTTATATCTAATAGTTATATTTAAAGGAAGGTGTATTAAATGCCAGCTGGTAATGGTGTAAATTGTAGATACTGTCCAGAACTTGAATTAGGAAGATGTGATGGAACAGATGAAGGATGTTTATGCTATAAGTGTCCAAGACATTTAGGACAATGCAAATGTGTTAAATATTGTAGAGAAACAGAGTCAATATTAATATTTGATGATGAAAATGGGAGCTATTAAAATAGAGGGCACTGAAAAACACTAAGTTTTTCAGTGCCCTCATTAAAATACGGCTTCTTTTTTTATACCATTAAATAGAATTAATTTATGTAATCTATATAATAAAAAGCAAAATAGTAAGAGTATATAGTTATAAAAAAAGTAAAAAAGTAGTAAAATATCAAAAAGCAATAAATAAAAATATAATATTTGGGGGCGTAAAAATGATTAAGGTATTAGCAAACGATGGTTTGCAAAAAGAGGCAATTGATAAGTTAACTTCAATGGGGTTTGAAGTTGTTAATTTTCATTATGATAAGGATGAGCTAGGCAATATTTTAAAAAAATTTGATGTACTTATAATAAGATCTGCAACAAAAGTAACATCAGATGTAATAGATATTGAAGCAGGTGGAAAGCTTAAATTAATTATAAGAGCTGGAGTGGGAATAGATAATATTGATGTTAAATATGCTAATGAAAAAGGAATAATAGTGAAGAATACTCCTAATGCAAGTTCAGATTCTGTTGCAGAATTAGCCATTGCTCATATGTTTGCAGTAGCAAGATTCTTAGGAGCATCAAATTATACAATGAGAATAGGTGAATGGAACAAGAAAAAGTATGAAGGAATCGAGTTAAGTGGTAAGATTCTTGGAATTATAGGAATGGGAAGGATAGGAAGAGCATTAGCAACTAAGGCAACTGCATTGGGAATGAAGGTTGTTTATAATGATATTTTTGGAAAGCAAAATAACATTCCATATGAATTTTTAGAATTTGATGATTTGTTAAGTAAATCTGATTTTATTTCATTACATGTACCTTATGATAAAAATAAAGGTCCTGTGATAGGAAAAGATGAAATAGAAAAAATGAAAGATGGAGCATATTTAATTAATTGTGCTAGAGGAAAGGTTGTTGATGAAATAGAATTATTAAATGCTTTAAATACTGGTAAGATAGCAGGGGCAGGAATTGATGTATTTGAAGAAGAGCCAACTAAAAATAATGAATTAATAAATCATCCTAATGTTAGTGTTACACCGCATATTGGAGCTTCAACTAAGGAAGCTCAAAAAAGAATAGGAGAAGAAGTAATAACAACTATAATAAATTATTTTTCAAGTGATATTTCTTCTATTAATGCTAAAACTATAGAATCTATATAATTACATTAATTTAAATTAAAAAGCAAATTAAGGAGGATACTAATGGCAATTATAAAAGCATTTAAAGCATATAGGCCTATAGAGGAATTAGCTTCAAAAATTGCAGCATTACCTTATGATGTAATGAATACTGAAGAAGCACGTGAAATGGCAAAAGGAAATAAATATTCATTTTTATATGTTGATAGAGGTGAAATTAATTTCCCAGAGAAAGTTAATATATATGGCGAAGAAGTGTATAAAGAATCAAGAGAAGTATTAGATAAAATGATAGAAAATAAATATTACTTTCAAGATAAAAATCCGTATTTTTATATTTATAGACAAACTATGAATGGAAAAAGTCAAGTTGGATTAGTAGTTTGTGCTTCAGTAGATGATTATATAAATAATGTAATTAAAAAGCATGAAAAAACTAGGGCAGATAAAGAATTAGATAGAATAAATCACGTTGATTATTGTGATGCACATACTGGTCCTATATTTTTAACTTATAGAGAAAATAATGATATTTCTAAAATAATTAATGAAAGTATAAAAGAAAAACCTGTTTATGATTTTATATCAGATGATGGAAATGGTCATACTGTATGGGTAATTAGTAATAAAGAAAAAATAGATAAATTAATTAGGTTATTTAATGATGTAAATTATATGTATATTGCAGATGGACATCATAGAATAAAGTCTGCTGTTGAGGTATGTTTAAAAAGAAGAAGAGAAAATCCTAATTATACTGGAAAAGAAGGATTTAATTATTTTTTAGCTATAGCATATCCTGATAGTGAACTTGATGTTTTAGATTATAATAGAACTGTAAAAGACTTAAATGGACTTTCAAAAGAAGAGTTTTTAAAAGCAATACAAAAGAAATTCATTATTGAAAAAACACCAAATAATGAAAGATTTAAGCCTAATGAAAAGCATACATTTGGAATGTATATTGATAATGAGTGGTTTAAATTAAAGGCTAGAGAAGGAACATTTGATAAAAATGATCCAACTGATAGGTTAGATGTTTCTATTCTTCAAAATAATTTATTATCTCCTATATTAGGAATTGATGATCCTACAAAATCAGATAGAATTGAATTTATAGGTGGAATAAGAGGATTAAGAGAATTAGAAAAGAGGGCTAATACTGATATGAGGGTAAGTTTTGCAATGTATCCTACTACAATTGAAGATATAATGAGCATTGCAGATGCAGGAAAAATAATGCCACCTAAATCTACTTGGTTTGAACCAAAGCCTAGGAGTGGATTATTTATTCACAAGCTTACAGAAATTCATGAATAATAATTAATATTAAAATAAGAGGGCTATATTAAATAAAATATAATAAAAAATTGGGGAGGCATTTTTATGTCAAGAGTATATAATTTTGCAGCTGGGCCAGCTGTTTTACCAGAAGAGGTTCTTAAAGAAGCTGCAGATGAAATGTTAGATTATAATGGTACAGGAATGTCTGTTATGGAAATGAGTCATCGTTCTAAGGATTTTGAGGTAATAATTCAAGATGCAGAAAGAAATTTAAGGGAATTAATGAATATTCCTAATAATTACAAGGTATTATTCCTTCAAGGTGGGGCATCAATGCAATTTGCAATGGTGCCTATGAATTTAATGAAAAATAGAGTTGCAGATTATATTATAACAGGACAATGGGCTAAAAAAGCAGCAACAGAAGCTGAGAAATTTGGAAAAGTTAATGTATTAGCAACATCAGCAGATAAAACTTTTTCTTATATTCCTGATATGAGTAAAATAAAAGTTAGTAATGATGCAGATTATGTGTATATATGTCATAACAATACTATTTATGGAACAACATACCATACTTTACCAGATACTAAAGAGAAAATTTTAGTTGCTGATATGTCATCAGATATATTGTCACAACCAATTGATGTTACACAATATGGATTAATATTTGCAGGGGTACAAAAAAATATTGGACCTGCTGGAACTGTTATTGTAATTATAAGAGAAGATTTAATTACTGATGATGTTCTTAATGGAACTCCAACAATGCTTAAATATAAAATACACTCAGATAATAATTCTTTATATAATACCCCACCAGCTTATGGAATTTATATTTGTGGAAAAGTATTTAAGCATCTTAAAAAACTTGGCGGCTTAGAAGTTATGAAGGTAAGAAATGAAGAAAAGGCTAAAATACTTTATGATTATTTAGATTCAAGTAAATTATTTAAAGGTACAGTTGTAAAGGAGGATCGTTCTTTGATGAATGTTCCATTTATAACTGGAAATAAAGAGTTAGATGATAAGTTTATAAAGGAAGCTAAAAAAGTTGGAATTGAAAATATAAGGGGGCATAGAACTGTAGGTGGAATGAGAGCAAGTATTTATAATGCAATGCCAATTGAAGGTGTTAAGTATTTAGTAGAATTTATGAAAAAGTTTGAAGAGGCAAATAAGTAAAAAAAGGGGATGTCGCATTAAGAATAAATACTACAATATATTGTGTATAAAAGTTTTAGTGCGACAGCCACTTTTTTATTATTGAAGTTTATTTAACATTGTTTTTAATATGAATGTTGAGTTTTTTACACCGATTGGAGTAAATTTTTCAAAATCCATGTGAGCTCCGTTATTAGCATTATCAGAAATAGATCTGATAACAACACAAGGAATATTATTTAAATAACAAACATGAGCTATGCTTGCACCTTCCATTTCACAAGCTAAGGCATTAAATTCTTTTTCTAACCAATGAATTTTATCTAATGAAGCAACAAACATATCACCGGAAACTATTCTTCCAGAAAAAGTTTTGAAATCAGAGGCTTCGGCACATGCAGCTTTAGCTGTTTCAACTAATTTTTCATCACATTTAAAGTCAAAAGTATCAAGTCTAGGAATTTGTCCAATAGGGTCCCCGAAAGCAGTAGTATCCATATCATATTGAACTAAGTTTTCTGCTATAACAACATCTCCAGGGAAGATATCTTTTCCGATTCCACCTGCAACACCAACGTTTATTACAGAAGAAACATTGTATTCAGATACAAGTATTTGAGTACAAACAGCAGCGTTTACTTTACCAATTCCGCATACTACAGCAACAACATCGTGTCCCCATAATCTTCCTTTATGAAATTTCATTTTTGCTTTTTCTTCAACCTTTTCTAATTCCATGTCCTTTAATAGAATTTCTAATTCTTCAGACATAGCGCCTATTATTCCTAAAATCATATTAGACCTCCATATATATAGATATAGTTTTACATAAAATATATTATATACTTTCATTTAATTATTTGATAGTAGGGAAATATAAATATAGAATAAAACCAATATTTTAGTTACTTGTATAAATAGTTGCTATAGTTTAAAATAAGTAACAATATATTATAAATAATTATTAAAGGAGAAATTTAAAATGCCATTAAATGAATTTTGTAGAACTGAATTATTAGTTGGCGAAGAGGGAATAGCTAAGTTACATAATTCAAAAGTTATTGTTTTTGGAATTGGAGGAGTAGGAAGCTTTGTTGTTGAAGCATTAACAAGAGCAGGAGTTGGAAACTTAATATTAGTAGATAATGATACTATATGCATTTCAAACATAAATAGACAAATTCATGCAAAACAATCTACAATAGGGATGATAAAAGTAGAAGCAATGAAAGAAAGAGTTATTTCTATAAATCCAAATTGTAATGTAGAAGCAAAACAAGTATTTATTACAGCAGATAATATATCAGAAATTATCCCATCAGATGTTGATTATGTGGTAGATGCAATAGATACTGTTACATCAAAATTAGCTTTAGCTGAATATTGTTACAAAAATAATATAAATATAATAAGTTCAATGGGTACAGGAAATAAAATAGATCCAACTCAATTTAGAGTTTCAGATGTATTTAAAACAAAAGTATGTCCTTTAGCAAAAGTTATGAGATATGAATTAAGAAAAAGAGGAGTTAAAAAGTTAAAGGTTGTTTATTCAGAAGAAATGCCAATGACTCCAGATAAGGGAAGAGCAGTACCATCTCAAAAAAGACAAACTCCAGGAAGTATATCATTTGTACCTCCAGTAGCAGGAATGATAATAGGTGGAGAAGTTATAAAGGATTTAACTGGATTAAATAAATAATAATTTAACATAGAAATGAAAAAAGGGAGAATTACTATTTTAGTAATCTCTCTTTTATGTATTTAATTTATTGAGATAATATTAATGTTATATTATAGTGTTCTCCTGTTAAATTAAAAAGAAGAGCTTCTAATGATTTTTGTGAATTTTGGAGTGTTTGATTAAAAAAGTTTTGATTATTCATTTGCTTGCAAAACATATCATTAGCACTTGAGTAAAGTTCATTTATTTCTTCAGAAGAAAGTTTTAAATCTCCAAATCTAAAAAAACCAACTTCTGTATCACCATAAATCGTTTTATTTTCATCAATATCAATGCTAAAAATATCAATTTTAGGAACTGTAATTTTTATGTCTTTAGTAGAATTATTTATTTTTATATTATTATTAGATAATGATGAAAAATCGATTGAATAGGAACAATTAGCAAAGAAGGTAATTTTCTTTGATTTTTTAAATATATCTAAATTAAAATAAGTATTATCAACAGTTAAGGTTTGACTAAGTTCTATTTCTAGTGGAATTAGTTTATTAACATCTTTTATTTTATTAATTATAGTGTCTTCAGTTAAAATATTATTAGATTGTATATTTAATGATTGTGGCAATAATTTTTGTATTTTAGTTGGATATTTAATATATATAAACACTAACAATATTAATAAAACCAAAAAAATTTTTTTAAAAACATTAAGAGTTTTTTTCTTTATATATATATAAATAATACTCACCTCATTTAGCTTTAATATAATAATTTACAAATTAATATATTAAGAGAAATAATAGGATATTCCATTAATTAAGAGTTGAGTTTAACATAAAGATTAGTTGAGTTTTTTATTAGTTTATTTGTATAATAATAATATCTTAAAATATGGGTTAGGAGAATTAGTATGAATAATCAAAAGGGAGTAAATATAGAGCTTATAAAAGGTACATTAGATGATTATATAATTAAAGATAAAGATAAAATAGTAATAGGAAGATTTACTATAACAGAGCTTGATAAAGAAAATAAAAAATGCAATTTGAAGTTAAGATTTTATAGAGAAGATAATTATGATTTATTAAAGGTAACTTTAGAAGCAATATTGAAAGCTATATTTAAAAATAATAATATTTTTAAGGTTAATATAACGGTTAGTGAAAATATAAATTTAAAACCATTCTTAGATAGTGGATTTGTACTAGAAGCTATTTTTACAGATAATATATTTATAAAGGGAAGTTTTTATGATGAATTAAGCTTTGGAATTAATAGACATGATTATTTAAATTCAAATAGAGCTAATATAGTTGAATTAGTAGGTAAAAATGTAGTAGTTAGAAATTTTACACCTGATGATGCACAAGAATTATTAGAGTATTATATAAGAAACAATGAACATTTAAGAGAGTTTGAACCGGTAAGGGATAATAGCTTTTTTACTTATGAAGCTCAAAGGGAGCTATTGCTAGAAAGTTATAGACAATTAATGACTGGAGTAGGAAGTGATTTAGGAATATATCTAGATGGAAAACTTATTGGAAAAGCTAAAATTTCAAATATTGTTTATGGAGTATTTAAAAATGGAATATTAGGATATTCTATAGATAAGAATTATGAAGGAAGAGGATATATGAAAGAATCTATAAACCTAATAATAAATTATGCAAAAGATTATTTAGATTTACATAGATTAGAAGCTTCTGTATTAACGACTAATGAAAGATCAAAGGGAGTTTTATTATCTTGTGGATTTGAAGAAATAGGTCTTAATAAACAGTATTTGTATATAAACGGAAAATGGAGTGATCATATTACATTTTATAAAATTCTTTAAATTCACTCGGAGGTAATTGCTATGGGAGTTAATATAAAAAAAGGTATTGTAATCAAAGCCTTAAACAATAATATGGTTCTTATTAAGGAACAAGGAGTAGAAAAGATTTTATTGGCTAAAGGAATCGGATTCAATAAAAAGTTTGGAGATATTTTAGAAGATAATTTAGAAGTAGATAAAGTTTTTTCAATTGAAGATAAAAAAAATCAAGAAAACTTAAAGGAAGTTTATAATAGGGTTGATGGTGAATTTGTAGCTATTTGTGAAGAGGCATTGGCTGAAATATCAGAAGAATTAGGTGAGGAGCTTAATGAAACAATACATATTGGATTAATAGATCATTTAGCTATAGCAATGAAGAGGTTAAAAAACAAAGAGCAAATAAATAATCCTTTTATTGTAGAAATTGAAACATTATATAGTGTTGAATTTGAAATGGCAAAGAAGATAGTAAATAAGTTACAAGACAAATATGAAATAGATTTTCCAGAAGGAGAAATTGGATTTATAACTTTACATATACATTCTGCAAGAAATGGAAAGATGCTTTCTAATAGTATTAAATATAGTTATTTATCAAATAAAATAATAATTTATATAGAAGAAAAGTTTAATTCTAAAATAGATAAGAGATCTTTAGATTATGCTAGATTTTTGTCACATGTTAGGTTTACTATTGAGAGAGTGTTAACAGATACAGTTTTAAAAAATGATTTAACTGAAATTATTAAGAAGTCATATCCTATATCTTATGAAATAGCAGAAGGGGCTTCTAAGATAATAGAAGAAACACTTGATAAAAAAGTATGCGATGATGAAGTTGCATATATAGCAATGCATGTTGAAAGGTTTAGAGTAGCATTACAAAAATAAAATAGCTCTAAAGCAGCTTTATGTTAAACAGCCCCCTGTCACTTGAACAGAGGGCTGTTTGGTTTTGGGGTTTTATTAACTATTTTTTATTTTAAATCTCGAAATTTAAAACTACATCTTTACCAGCAGTAACTGATCCGGATTCAACTGCATTAATTGATTTAGCAGCATCTACATTAGTTATTAAGACTGGAGTAGCAAGAGATAATCCTTTTCCTAAGATGAATTCTCTATCAATTTTGATTATAGGAGTACCAGCTTTTACCTTTGTACCAGCTTCAACTAATTGTTCAAAACCTTCACCATTTAATCCAACTGTATCAACACCTATATGAACTAATAATTCTAATCCATTTTCTAATGTCATTGCAAATGCATGCTTAGTTTTGAATACTAATGATAATTCTCCATCAGCAGGAGCAACAACTGTATCACCAGTTACCATTATAGCAGCTCCATCCCCAGCCATTTTACCAGCAAAAACTGGGTCTGGTACTTCAGATAAAGGAATTAAATCTCCGTTTGCAACTGCAACTAAAGCATTTTTTGGTGCTTCAGAAGCAATGTTTGATTCTACTTTTGTTTCAGATTTTCCAAATAATTTCTTGAAAAAATTAGCCATAATATTTCCTGATTAAAATCAGGGTTCACATCCTTTCTAAAAATAAGATTACACAATTTTTATAGGTATAAAATAAAAAGGCATAAGTATATCTTTAATTAAAGATTAACTTATGCCTGATTTAACAGTAACACGTTTCATAATAAATTATATATTTTTGATAATAATATGTCAATATGTCACAGTAAATAATTAGGAAATCAAAAAAAAGAAAACGTTGACAAAAGTGAATAATAACTTTATAATAAAAAAGTAATAATTAAATTTACGTTTAAGTTATGAGGCGTGCAACCATGTAAAAATGGGCATTAGCTGAAAGGAATGTATTATATTCTTTTCAGCTTTTTTTATTTGTAAAATGGCATTTTTGCAAGTCTTGTAAAATTAACAAAAGAGGAGATAGGAGGAGCTCTATTATGATGAAGTATTTACAAAAGTTGGGTAAATCATTAATGCTTCCTGTTGCATGTTTACCAGTAGCTGCAATTCTTATGGGGATTGGATACTGGATAGATCCTACAGGATGGGGAGCAAATAATATTGCAGCAGCATTTTTAATTAAAGCAGGGAGCGCATTAGTAGATAATATGGCAATATTATTTGCTATTGGTGTTGGTGTTGGTATGTCAGATGATAATGATGGTACAGCAGGATTAGCTGGGCTTGTTTCATGGTTAATGATTACAACATTATTATCAACAGATGCAGTTGCAATGTTTAAAGGAATAGATGTAGAGTTAGTACCAGCTGCATTTTCAAAGATTCAAACTCAATTTATTGGTATAATAGCAGGGTTAATAGGTGCAGGATGTTACAATAAGTTTAAAAACACTAAGTTGCCACCAGCTTTAGGATTTTTTAGTGGTAAGAGATGTGTTGCCATAGTAACTGCTGCAATGTCATTAGTTGCAACAATAATATTATTATTTGTATGGCCAGTTGTATATGGAGGATTAGTTTCATTTGGTGAACTTATAGTTTCTACTGGAGCAGTAGGAGCTGGTATATACGGTTTTTCAAATAGAATATTAATTCCATTTGGTCTTCACCATGCATTAAATTCAGTATTTTGGTTTGATGTTGCTGGTATAAATGATATTGCTAAGTTCTGGGGAACTGCAGAAGGTGGAATTTTAGGTCAAACAGGTATGTATATGGCAGGATTTTTCCCAGTTATGATGTTTGGGTTACCAGCAGCAGCTTTAGCTATGTATCATACAGCTAAAGATAATAAAAAGAAAGCTATAGCAGGTTTATTATTAGCTGCAGGATTAGCATCATTCTTTACAGGTGTTACAGAACCATTAGAATTTGCATTTATGTTCTTGGCACCAGGATTATATGTAGTACATGCAGTATTAACTGGTATTACATTTGGTGTTGTTGCTGCACTTCCAGTAAGAGCTGGATTTAACTTTAGTGCTGGTTTAGTAGACTGGGTTTTAAGTTTTAAGGCGCCATTTGCTGAAAATCCACTTTGGTTAATAGGAATTGGATTAATTGTTGCAGTTATATATTATGTAATATTTAGATTTGTTATAACTAAATTTAACTTAAAAACTCCAGGTAGAGAAGATGATGAAGAATTAGGAAATGAAGAAACAAAAATTTCTAATAGTGATTTTACTAAAAGAGCAGAAATTATTTTAGAAGGATTAGGTGGAAAAGATAATTTAGTTAGTATTGATAACTGTGTAACAAGATTACGTTTAGAGGTTAAAGATTATGAAAAGATAAATGAAAAGACTATAAAGTCATCAGGTATTTCAGGAATAATTAGACCCGGAAAAACAAGTATACAAATAATAGTAGGTACACAAGTTCAATTCGTAGCAGATGAATTAAAGAAATTATGTAAATAAGTTTGATATAGAAGGTCGTACATTAATTAAAGTGTACGATCTTTTTGTATTTAGTTAATTATATATTTTTTAGAAAGTTAAGATTTTTAAAATGTAATGCTTATAAATTTAAAATGCTTATATTATAATAGTATTTTTTATGAAAATACTATAAGGTGAAATAATTTTAAAAAAGTAAGTAAATTATAAAATATAATTATGTACATTGTTTTTAATATAGTGATAATGCTTGAATTTTTTATAAATAAAAGATTAACTTATCCAGGTGTATCAATTGACGAAATATAGAGAAAAATAATGAAAAATAAAGAAATATAATAATATATTCATTATATGAATAAAAAATAAGTTTAAAAGTAAAGTTATTATGATATTATAAGTTATGTCCTAAGGGACAACAAGTAAGTTGAAAGACAAAGTTTTTAAAACATCTAAACAAAAAATGTTGAAAAAAGATGTTGACAAAAAAGTTTTTTGATGATAGGATAAAGAAGTCGCTTCGGTGCGACAGAGTAAATGGTCTTTGAAAATTGAACCGAATATAGTTAAAGTAAACCAGCAATTCTTTATGAGATGAGTGAGAATCTAAATTTAAATTTAGTAATTCGAACTTACAAATTCAATAA
>JABLTL010042943.1_pt1 | contig 29101 bp, 22 predicted proteins | sample 7160151 | NCBI WGS metagenome assembly JABLTL01 (sample SAMN14651223, study PRJNA627086) | human gut metagenome | isolation source: feces | host: Homo sapiens
CCTCTGCCCCGCAGGCGTCACAGGACGGACTGAGTGAGCGCGAGAAGCAGATAATAGTGCAGCTGGTGGAGGGGAAGAGTAACAAGGAAGTGGCAGAGGCCCTCTTCATATCGGTCAATACGGTGATGACACATCGCCGCAACATCAGTCGCAAGCTGCAGATACACAGCACGGCGGGACTCACCATCTATGCCATCGTCAACGGGCTGGTCAAACTGGAAGACCTGAAGCTCTGAGACCGAATTCCACGCTGATGTAATTGTCCAGGGTGCGGCATGCGTTGCCCGAGAAAGCGCATGCCGTGGCCAGGAGATGCTGCCACTCCTCGCTGCCGAGGGCTGGCAGCATGTCTTTTCTGATGCCCCGCCAGATGAGGCTGCATGCCAGTCCGGCATTGAAGTTGTCGCCTGCGCCCACCGTGCTGGCCACGTCCTCCACCCTGGGCACGGGAAAGCGCAGGGTGTCGTGGGGCAGACATACTGTCACAGCACCGGCTCCGCTGGTGCAGATGAATACAGGGCAGAGCTTCCTTATGTGCCTGTCGTAGATGGTAGCGGCATCGCGCTCGCCAAACAGCACCTCGAAGTCATCGGCACTGCCGCGCACTATGCTGCTCCTGCGGCAGTTGTCCTCGATGGTGGGCAGGAGCGCCTCCAGCTCGTGGCTGTGGCTGCTGCGGAAGTTGATATCGTAGTAGATGATGGCTCCCCCGGCCGTGGCATGGCTCAGCATGTCCTCCACCAGCGGCCTCATACCGCGGCACGAGGCAAAATACGAGCCGTAGAGCAGCACGTCGTCGGCGTCTATCTGAGGCAATGTCCACTCCTTGGGAGCCTCGGGCTTCTGCTTGTAGAATACATACGAGGCATCTCCGTTGTCGTCCAGATAGGCCAGGCTCACCGCACTCTTCACGTCGGGACGCATGGGACAGTAGTCTGTGCCCACATGGTTGGCGCGCATGAAGTCCAGAGTCTGCCGTCCCACGATGTCGGCTCCCGTGTCGCCCACAAACACGCAGGGCACTCCTGCGCGCCCCACACTCACTATGCTGTTGAAACTGCTCCCGCCGTGGACGGCAGCCTGGGGCTGTCTGTTGCGGAATATGATGTCCATGATGGTCTCGCCCATCCCTATCACCTTGCGTGTCCTACTCATCTCCTTGGTCTTTTCTCATAAACTCCTTGAGCCTTGGCAGAGCCTCGGTGGCTGCCTCGCGCCCCATCCGGTACACCCGTTCCATGCGCTTCTTGTCCTGCTGCACGCGGCCGATGGGCAGCGTGTCATGGGGATAGATGACCAGCGCATTGCCCTGCTCCTCCTGGCTGTGCAGGTAGTCGAGCTGTCCGTTGTACATCACGTGCCGCCGTGCCATGGCCTCCGTGATGCAGGGGTAGCGCTTCATCAGCAGACGGAAGAGGGGCAGGGTCTTGGTCTGATGCTTGCGGAAGCCCTCGGGCTGCGTGAGCACCACCACACAGCGCCCGTATCCTTCCTGCTGGAAATGCTTGAGGGGGATGGAGTCGGCTATGCCTCCGTCGAGCAAAGTGCGTCCTGCCACATGCACCGGACGCGACACGATGGGCATGGACGCCGAGGCGCGCAGCCAGTCCATAGCCTCGCCGCGCAGGCTGTCGAGCCGCTTGTACACGGGCTGCCCGGTGAGTGCGTCGGTGCATACAACCTGGAACTCGGTGCGGTCCTGCTCGAAGCGGTCGTAGTCGAAAAGGTCATACTGATTTGGCACAGTGCGGTAGCAGAACTCGGCATTCACCAAGTCACCGCTCGTGAAGAGGCTATAGAGGCCCATGTAACGGCGGTCGTTGCGAAAGCGGATGCTGTAGCGCAGGGCGCGCGAGGGCTGATGGGACTTGAAGTTACAGCCGAAAGTGGCTCCTGCCGACACGCCTATAATCCCGTCGAACTCTATTCCCTCCTCCATCATCACATCGGTTACGCCCACGGTGAACATGCCTCGCAAGCCTCCTCCTTCCAGTACCAGTCCTCTCTTCATTTTTCTCCTCTGTTCTGTGCGGCGCACGGCCTTATATGCCCTGGCGCCCTTAATCGAAGTACAAATGTATTGATTTTCTGTGTTATGGAGCATTGAAAAGGAAAAAATAGCTACCTTTGCAGCGAAAATGAAGACTTTTTCAGAATTAGGACTCAATGATGCGCTGTTGCGTGCCATTGCAGAGCAGGGCTATGAGAACCCCATGCCCGTACAGGAAGAGGTAATTCCGTGGCTTACGGATACCCAGTCAGATAACCAACACTCAGACCTTATAGCGTTAGCGCAGACAGGAACGGGAAAGACCGCGGCCTATGGCCTTCCCTTGCTCCATCTGCTGGCAGCCGAGGGCCATCAGGGTGACAGGAAGCAGGTGAGGGCCTTGATATTGGCCCCCACCCGCGAGCTGTGTATCCAGATAGCCGAGGATCTGCATGACTTTGCACATTATCTGCCCGACATCAGCATGCTGGCAGTGTATGGCGGAGCTGGCATCGAGCCGCAGATACGCGCCCTGAAGCATGGAGTGGATATCGTGGTGGCTACCCCCGGACGCCTTATTGATCTGATGAACCGCGGGGTGGCCGACCTCTCCCAGGTGAGCAGCGTCATCCTCGATGAGGCCGACGAAATGCTCTCCATGGGCTTCCAGGACGACCTCAACAGCATTCTCGAGGGCGTGCCTGCCGACCATCGTACGCTGCTCTTCAGCGCTACCATGAGCAAGGAGATAGAGCGCATAGCCAAGAAATACCTGCGCGACGCACACCAGATACAGGTGGGCAGCCGCAACGAGGGCTCCGAGAATGTCAACCACATATATTATATGGTACGTGCCAAGGACAAGTATGCTGCCCTGAAGCGGGTGGTGGACTACTTCCCGCGCATCTATGCCATCATCTTCTGCCGCACGAAGGCCGAGACGCAGGAGGTGGCCGACAATCTCATACGCGATGGCTACAATGCCGACGCCCTGCATGGCGACCTCTCGCAGCAGCAGCGCGACCTCACCATGCAGAAGTTCCGCCACCACCGCACCCAGTTGCTGGTGGCCACCGATGTGGCTGCGCGCGGACTGGATGTGGATGACCTCACCCATGTCATCAACTATGGAATGCCCGACGACGTGGAGAACTACACCCACCGAAGCGGCCGGACCGGCCGTGCAGGCAAGAAGGGTACCAGCATCAGCATCATCAACCTGCGTGAGCGTTCGCGCATCCGTGTGGTCGAGAAGCAGATACAGAAGCAGTTTGAGCTGGGTACGTTGCCCGAGCCACGCGACATCTGTGCCAAGCAACTCTATCACGTCATCGATGACATCGAGCGTGTGGAGGTGGATGAAGAGGAGATAGCCCCCTTCATGGACGAGGTGCAGAAGCGCTGGGAGTGGCTTGACAAGGACGATCTCATCAAGCGTGTGCTGAGCCGCGAGTTCGGTAGGTTCCTCCAGTATTACGCCAACGCGCCCGAGATAGAGCCTGTGACCGAGGGCAAGCAGTCGCGTGAGAAGGGTGACCAGGGCGGCCGTCGCCGTCGTGGCGAGCGCACAGCCGAGGAGGGCTACGTGCGTCTGTTCCTCAATGTAGGCAAGACAGACGGCATGTTCGCCCGCGAGATAATCGGACTGCTCAATAAGAACGTGCATGGCGAAAAGGTCAACGTGGGACGTATCGACCTCATGCGCAACTTCTCGTTCGTCGAAGTGGCCGAGGATGATGCCGACCGCGTGATAAAGGCTCTCAAGCATGGAGTGACCGTGAAGGGGCGTAGCGTGGTGGCCGACCGCAGTGAGCCAGAGGCCAACAGCGGCAATGACCGTGGTGCGAAGGCCGATCGCAAGCGTGGCACTCAGGGCAGGGGCCAGCGTGGCGAGCGTCAGCCCCGCCGCCAGGACCTGCTTGTGGGCGACGAGCGAGCCGGCAAGCGCCGTCCTTCACGCGAGGAGCGTGGCTACACCGCAGCGCGTGGGAAGAAGTACACCAAGGACGACTGGATGAAGTTCCTGCACCCCGACAAGGCTCCCGCAGCCACACGCGGCGAACTGGTGGGTGATGAGCCTGACTTCTCGGAGGAGGGATGGGCACGCCGCCGTCCGAAGAAAAAGTGAGCATGCAGGCCGTCAGGGCGTGTGTCGTGCTTGGGTACGGGGACTGCTGTTTCTGTGTCCTGGATCCGCCCCGCCCTGCATCCCGGCCTTCCGTATAACCGAACAAATAACATTTCAAAGGCATATTCTGTATGAAGAAACAGTTTGCAATGCTGCTTCTGGCAGTTCTCGGCCTGGCGGCACACGCCGATGAGGGCATGTGGATGCTGAGCCGCATTGACGGGAAGACTGCCCAGACCATGAAGCAGCTGGGCTTGCAGTTGGGTCCCAATGAGTTGTATAACCCCAATGGCGAGAGCCTGAAGGACGCAGTGGTCGATTTTGGTGACTTCTGCTCAGGCGTGGTGGTGAGTCCCGACGGACTCGTGTTTACCAATCATCACTGCGGCTACGGAGCCATCCAGGCGCTCTCCACCCCCGAGGATGACATCCTCACCAATGGTTTCGTGGCGCACAAGCGCAGCGAGGAACGCCCTGCCGAGGGACTCTTTGTCAAGTTCCTGGTGCGCACCGAGGAGTGTACCGCACGCGTGATGACGTCCCTCGACAGCATCTACAAGGCCAATCCCACCGAGGAGGCACGCCATATCGACCGCGACAAGGCCGACAGCATCTGTGCAGCCATCGAGGCCGACTATGTGAAGGCCAACCCTGGAATGGACTGCCAGGTGAAGTCCTACTATGGTGGCAACGCCTACTATGTGAGTATATATAAGGTATATCGCGATGTGCGACTGGTGTTCACGGCCACCGAGACACTGGGCAAGTTTGGCGGAGATACCGACAACTGGATGTGGCCCAGGCAGACGTGTGACTTCAGTGTGTTCCGTATCTATGCCGACAAGGACGGCAATCCTGCCGAGTACAGCCCCGAGAACGTACCCCTGCACACCAGCCGCTATGCCCAGGTGAGCACCGAGGGATTCCGCCCCGGCGACTATTGCATGACCGTGGGATACCCTGGCAGCACCAGCCGATACCTGAGTTCATGGGGCATCAGCGAGCGTGTGAACGACCGCAATGTGAGCACCATCCAGGTACGTGGCCGCAAGCAGGAGGTGTGGAAGAAGTTTATGGACGCCGACCGTGCCGTAGGCATCAAGTATGCCAGCAAATGGGCCAGCAGCAGCAACTACTGGAAGAACTCCATAGGAATGAACAAGGCCATCGCCGACCTGGGTGTGATAGGGCAGAAGCAGCAACTCGAGCAGCGCATACGTGACTGGTACTCTCAGGATGCCGCCCTGCAGCGCAGGTTCGGGGAGATGTTCTCCCTGTTGCAGGCAGCCTACCAGGCTCGCCGCCAGTCGGTGCATGCACAGGGCTTCTTCAGCGAGACCTTCATGCGCGGAATAGAAATCTACCGCGTGGCAAGCATGCTCAACAGACTTCCCCAGGATGCCGACAGCACCCAGTTGGCTGCCACCAAGGAGGCACTCAAGCACTTCTTCAAGGACTACGATGCACGCCTCGATGAAGCCACCATGGCAGCTCTGCTCGACAACTACCGTCAGCAGGTGACCGACCGGAAGTTCCACCCTGCCTGCTACCAGGTGATAGACAGCCTCTACAAGGGCGATTGCGCTGCCTATGCACGCGACCTCTATGCCCGCACCATCTGTCTGGACACCAACTGCCTCGACCGCCTCATGGCCGACAGCACGCTGCGTGAGAGCGACCCCGCGCTGGTCTATGCCGACGCGCTGCCCGATATGCTGATGCAGATGGTGGGCGAGCAGAAGGAGAACAACAATATCATCAGCTACAACGAGCGCCTGCTCACACAGGCTCTCATGGAGATGGAGCAGGACGAGCCGCACTATAGCGACGCCAACTTTACCATGCGTCTCTCCTATGGATTCATACAGGACTACACCTCGCAGGGTACTCACTATGACTACTATACCAATGCGCAGAGTCTGCTCGACAAGGCTGCCAAGCAGAACGAGATAGAGGACTACCGGCTGGAGGAGGACATCGTGAGCCTGCTCAAGCAGGGCAAGTGGGGCCGTTATGCCGACAAGCAGACCGGCGACATGCACCTGTGCTTCCTCTCGAACAACGATATCACGGGCGGTAACTCAGGCAGTCCCATGTTCAACGGGCGCGGTGAACTCATCGGCCTGGCCTTTGACGGCAACTGGGATGCCATGTCGGGCGACATCAGCTTCGACTCTTCCCTGCAGCGCTGTATAGGTGTGGATATCCGCTTCGTGCTCTTTGTCATCGACCGCTGGGGGCATGCCGACAACCTGATAAAGGAGCTTGGGCTGTAAGTCTCTGTGCTTCGTCTTGAAAAAGAACGTAACATTTTGAATCGATAACTGGACCGTCGCGGTGCGCGGTGCTGGTTTCATGGAATAAAAGGCCGTGGTGTTTCTATTGGAACACTGCGGCCTTTTGTCTTGTGCAGCGGAGCGCCCAGCATCATTCAGCACAACGGAGGGTAATTAAGAATGTAGAATGTGGAATTTTGAATTGGGCTGCGCGGTAATCGGGAATGTAGAACTGGGTAATTAAGAATGCGGAATTTTGAATTAAGAATTGGGCTGCATGTGGCGTGTGTGGTGAAGCGAATCCGAATTGCAAGTACAGAGTTTGGGTGCTTGGATGGGGGCTGTGCGGGATGGGTAATCTTCTGTCTTTAGCCGTTGTGGGCGCTCCTGTCCGTGTGCTCCTGTTGTGGGATGGGAAAGGCAGTGCGGTGCATGTGGCAATGTAGCGTGCTGCGATGGCTGATGCAGCGCGCTTCGTCGGGCATTGCACCGCAGTGCATTTCCTGCCCTGCCTTGGCGCGTAATTCGCAGAAGCCAGCTTCGGGTGCAGCCTTATGCTTTTTCGGGAAAAAAGAAAGGCGGGAGCATCGGTTGTGATGCTCCCGCCCGTATGGTTGTATAGCGGCCTTGTCGGCCTTGCCGATGTGGCAGTGTGGGTTAGCCCAGATAGCCGCGCAACTGGCTGTTGCGCTCTGTGCAACGCAGTTTACGGATGGCTTTCTCACGTATCTGGCGCACGCGTTCACGGGTGAGGCCGAATTTCTCGCCTATCTCTTCCAGTGTCATCTCCTGATGATTGATGCCGTAGCTCATCTCGATAATCTCTTTCTCGCGTCCGTTGAGGGTGTTCAGTGCGCGCTCAATCTCGGTGGAGAGGCTCTCGCTCATCATTGCACGGTCGGTGGTGGGGGCGCTGGAGTCCGACATCACATCGAGCAGCGTGTTGTCCTCACCTGCCACGAAGGGAGCGTCCATGCTGACGTGGCGGCCGCTGGCACGCAGTGAGTCGTCTATCTTGCCGGGCATCTCATTGACGATGTCGGCCAATTCATCGGTGCTGGGCTTGCGTTCGTTCTCCTGTTCAAACTTGATGATGGCCTTTGATATCTTGTTCACCGCGCTCACCTGGTTGAGTGGCAGGCGCACCAGACGGCTCTGCTCGGCCAGAGCCTGCAGGATGGTCTGTCTGATCCACCACACGGCGTATGAGATGAACTTGAATCCGCGGGTCTCGTCGAACTTCTCCGCTGCCTTGATGAGTCCTATGTTGCCCTCGCTGATAAGGTCAGGCAGTGTGAGTCCTTGGTTCTGGTACTGCTTGGCCACACTGACTACGAAACGCAGGTTGGCAAGTACCAGCTTGTCCAGAGCGGCTCTGTCGCCCTTGCGGATGCGCTGGGTGAGCTCCACCTCCTCTTCTACGGTAATCAAGTTCTCACGCCCAATCTCCTGAAGGTACTTCTCAAACGCCTCACCTTCGCGGGCTGTGATACTCTTGTTAATCTTAAGTTGTCTCATATTCTCCTTTATAGTATGTCTAAGGTATTCTCTTTCGCCTTGCGCCCTATTAGACTCCCGAGGGCAGTGCGGGTTTAATTGATATCCTGAAAAAAGTTTTGCCCTTGTGGCTTTATCCTATCCCAGGTACTCCTGCAGCAGGTTTTTTTTGTTGGAATGGCGCAGTTTGAGGAGTGCCTTTTCGCGTATCTGTCTCACTCTCTCCCTGCTTAGTCCGAACTTCTCGCTTATCTCCTCCAGGGTCATCTCCCTGTTGTTGATGCCGAAGCACATCTCCACGATGGTCTTCTCGCGCTCGTCCAGCGTGTCGAGCATGCGCTCTATCTCGGTGGCGAGGCTTTTATCTATCATTCCCCTGTCGGCTTGGGGGGTGTTCTCGTCGCTAATGACTTCCAGCAGCGTGCTGTCGTCTCCCTCGCCCAAAGGAGCATTTATGCTCATGGGACGGCCGTTGGCACGCAGTGAGTCCCTTATCTTCTCGGGTGTCTCATCGATGAGCTCGGATAGTTCGTAGGCGCTGGGCTTGCGCTCATGTTCCTGTTCAAACTTCATGATTAACTTGTTGATCCGGCTCACTGCACTCACCTGGTTGAGCGGGAGGCGCACCATGCGGCTCTGCTCGGCCAGTGCCTGCAGTATGGATTGCCTTATCCACCACACAGCATACGATATGAACTTGAATCCGCGAGTCTCGTCGAACTTCTCGGCTGCCTTTATCAACCCTATGTTGCCTTCGTTTATGAGGTCGGGTAGCGTCAGCCCTTGATTCTGGTACTGCTTGGCTACACTGACCACGAAACGCAGGTTGGCACACACCAGTCTCTCCAGTGCCTCGCGGTCGTCATTGCGTATGCGCTGTGCGAGCTTCACTTCTTCCTCTGCAGTCAGAAGGGGTTGTTTGCTGATGTCATTCAGGTAGTCTTCGAGCGACTGGCTTCCGCGGCTCGTGATGCTGTTGGTTATCTTAAGTTGTCTCATGTTTTCGGTTTGGTAGGCTAAAGATATGCAAAGTTAGTTGTTTTTTGCTTACCTGGGGGTATGAAAAGCGGAAAACTTCGTACAAAAGCGTTGTAAAGGCGCTTTTTCACTTTATTTATAGGTTTATTATGGCGCATTGCATGGAAAATCGTTTATCTTTGCATCGCATGCTGTGGCGGCTTGTGCGGGCGGTACTGATGCCTTGCGGCAGGTTGGCCGGCGCTTTTGGTTGCCCTGGCGATGCGATATTGTTGAACTAAACAAAGTGAACTATGAGTACAGGATTATTGGTGACTCTGGCCGTTGTGGTCATTCTGGTCATCTGGATTGTGTTTATCTACAACAACCTGGTGGCGTTGCGTAACAACCGTGAGAACGCTTTCGCCAACATCGATGTGCAGCTCAAGCAGCGTTACGACCTCATTCCGCAGCTGGTGGAGACGGTCAAGGGATACGCCAAACACGAGCGGGAGCTGCTGGAGAAGGTGACGCAGGCCCGCACGGCCGCTATGTCGGCTACCACCATAAACGGCAAGATAGAGGCCGACAATGCGCTTTCATCGGCTCTGGCCGGGCTTAAAGTGCAGGTGGAGGCTTATCCCGAACTGAAGGCCAACCAGAATTTCCTTCAGCTCCAGGGCGAAATCTCTGATGTGGAAAACAAGTTGGCTGCCACTCGCCGCTTCTTCAACAGCGCCACCAAGGAGCTCAACAATGGCGTGCAGACTTTCCCCGCCGTGCTCTTTGCCGGCATGTTCGGTTTCCACCGCGAGCCTATGTTTGAGGTGCCAGCCGCTGAGCGCGCCAATTACGACAAGGCTCCCGAGGTGAAGTTCTAAGCCCGTATGTCTCATTCTGATACCCTTTTGCAACGAAAATGAAGTATGTGGGCATGCACACTCAGCAGGTGCAGAACAATCTGAAGTCCGTTCTGCTCCTGCTCCTGTTCCCATGCATCCTGCTGGGAGTCGTATATGTGTTCCTGGTGATATGCAATTCGCTGGGTGTCACTGACCCTATGTATGGCGGCGACACCAAAGTCAACTGGGATTATGTCAATTATGAGATGCTGCAGGTGCTGCCTTGGGTGGTGGGCATTGTGGGCGTGTGGTTCCTCATCTCCTACCTTTTCAACACCTCCATGATACGTCATGCCACTGGTGCCAGACCGCTGGAGCGTAGGGAGAATCCGCGTGTGTATAACATCGTGGAGAACCTCACCATGGCTTGCGGTATGCCTATGCCCAAGGTGAACGTCATAGACGACCCTATGCTGAACGCCTTTGCCAGCGGCATCGACGAGAAGACTTACACCGTGACCGTCACTACAGGCATCTGCCAACGCCTTACCGATGCCGAACTGGCTGGAGTCATCGGCCATGAGCTTACGCATATCCGCAACCGCGATACGCGCTTGCTCATCATCAGCATCATCTTTGTGGGCATCATGAGCACTGTCATGAGCCTTGCCATACGGCTCCTTTGGAATAATATCATGTTTGGTGGTACGCGTCGCCGAAGCGATGACGAGCGCGAGGGCAATGGTGCGGCTGGCATCGTGCTCCTGCTTGTGGCCATAGTGCTGTCGGCCATCGGTTATTTCTTCACCCTGCTTACCCGCTTTGCCATAAGCCGTAAGCGTGAGTATATGGCCGATGCCGGCGGGGCAGAGCTGTGTGGTGATCCGCTTGCCTTGGCATCGGCTCTGCGCAAGATAAGCGCACATCCCGGACTGGGTCAGGTGGAACGCGAGGATGTGGCACAACTTTTCATCGTCCATCCCAAGGCATTGAAAAGCAGCTTGGCAGGCATGATGGACAGCCTCTTCAGCACCCATCCCAGCACCGAGAAGCGTATTGCCTATCTGGAACAGTTCTGATGCTGCACACCTCAGAGCAGGGTTGGTGTGGGGCAGCAAGCCTCTCTGCGCCGGCAGTCTCTGAGTAACATAATATCCGCGAGCCGCCTTTCTTGTTGCAAGTAAGGCGGCTCGCGGCTTTGTCCAAAGCGGCGCTCGGGGCCACTTGGTCTCTTGGTTCTTAGTGTTTTTTGCTTTCCAGAGGTGTTGCTTTCACTTTTCTCTTCCCGTTTCCCGGCACTCTGAACACCCATCCTTTGTCGCTCGTGAGTTCTGCTTCGATGATAAGTCCTGGCAGCATTTTCCAGTCTATCGTCCACAATCGGGGATAGAAGTTCTCTTCCATGGACTCCAGCACTTGTGCCATCTTGCTGAAGTCGGGGTCTTGTGAATCCTGCTTGTTCACGAACTCCACCTTCACCTTCCTGCCAGGCACATGCTTGATGAACAGAGTACATTTCTTACCTCCCGTCTTGAGCCTGCTGTTCACAGTGTCGGCCAGGTTGTTGATTGCACGTTTTAGGCGGCTGTCACCCGTGCCATCCATCATTGTCAATGTGGTTTCCATCAGTCCGCTGCTGTCTCTGACGCTTGGTGCTGTTCCTTTGTCGTATGGTACTATGTCTCCTTCCTTTATCCGCATGGCTTTGCGGTGTACCGACACGTCATATCCGAGCAGTTGGAACGGATCGTCCAGCATCTTCAAGTCCTTTGTCACAGCCTGCGCATAATCCATCTTCTTGTTCTTTACTTTTATAATGTAGTCGTGTGGGATTGAACTCTCCCATTCCTCACGTCTCATCCCGTCTATGCTGTCCAGTGCCAGTACAAATGGTGCCCTGCTTTCGATGACGCGTCTGACTCTTCTGCTCGGCTTTCTTCCATGCTCTGTGGCACGCCTATACCTCTTTCTGAGTCTTGATACCTTCCCCAGTAGTAACTTCTGGCGGATAACCACGAATGACCAGAAGTGTTCCTTGTCTGGGTATTCGGGAGTGCGCAGATTGTTCACAAGCATATAGGTGTATGGAAGTCCCTTCCAGTTTGCACGCCCGTTATATCTTCGCTTCCCGTAGCTGGTATATACCACCTCATCGGCATTGAGCGAATCATCCTTTAATAACCCTTGCTGATACAATTCGTAGCGTCGCATCATCTCATCTACACTGACGGTATCCTGAGCGAGGCTTATGGGCGGCAGGAATGCAGCAAACAGAATTGCCGCAAGGAGTAGCTTGTTTCTTGTGTCCATAGGTAAGAGAAGGTTAAGAGGTTTCTTTGTTATTGCAGAATAGGTCAACATGTTTCGCAGCTTCTTCTGTGCTGGAGTCAGGAGACCCCTTTATCTCCTGATGACTTGCGGTTCGGTGGTGGGACCATCCACTATGAGTTTGCCGCTGTCCTCTATTCGCATGCGGTCCATGAGCACTACGCGTTCGTCGGGATTGCTCTTCATGCGGCCGTGATATACGGTGTAGTAGGTGCCGTCGGGCATCTTGATGGCCATGTTGTGGCCGGTGCCCATCACCTCGCCACCCTGCTGCAGGTTCTCTTGCAGTACGGGATTGTTGTCGGCCTTGAAGAATGGACCGAGCGGATCACAGGCTGTCGCGTAGCCCACTGCGTAGTATTTTCCCTGATAGCAGTTGGCACTGTACATCATGTAATAGAGTCCGTTGTGCTGCAGGATGAAGCTGCCCTCGGTCCAGCGGCGGTTTGCCTCGCCGTGTGAGGCGCTGCGGCTCTCCCATTCGGCCTGCTTGTCGCTCATGCTTGTGGGCGGCTGCAACAGCAGTACAGGCTCACCTATCACGCCGCTGAAGTCGTTCTTCATCTCGATGCCATACACCCAGCTCTCCTCTATCTCCTTATATACTCCCTCGCGACGCAGGCTGTCGGCCACTTCGCTCTCTACCGGATGCTTGTAGCAGCAGCGGCTGTAGTAGAGGTAGCAGCGGTTGTGTGTGTCGTCGAAGAACACATTGGCGTCTATGATGGGGTATTCGGGATTGAAGATGGGCCTGTTCATCAGGTCGCGGAAGGGGCCTTCGGGCCGCTCGCTCACTGCTACGCCTATCTTGAAGTTCTCGGCTTCGTTGGTGGGGTTCTTGCGCCAGTTGGCACTGAAGAACATATAGTACTTGCCGTTCCGCTCATATACTTCGGGTGCCCAAAAGCAGTCCTTGCACCACTGATTGCTGTCGCCTCCGTGATACACCTGCCCACAGGACTCCCAGTTGACGAGGTCGTCGCTCACGAAAGCCTCGAATCCATCGGCCATGGAGGTGCCATACATGTAGTACCTGCCGTTGGATGCGTGCAGCAGGAACGGGTCGCCCAGCTTCATGGGCAACGGATTAGTGACGGTGCTGGGTGTGCCCGGTTTCTTCTCCAGCAGGTTGCACGAGGTCAGGCAGAATGCTGCGGTGGCCATTATGAGGCACAGGGTGGTGAGTTTCTTCATTGTCATAGGGATGCTTTAGGGTGATTGAATGGTGGAACCGCCGTTTTCCGGCGTCTTTGCCTATTCGGTGCGGTAGTCTTCGCTGGTAGTTACCACCTGGGTGGATGACGGGTCGGCATCGGCCTTGCGGTACCAGTCGCTATAGGCTATATAGTGGCTCGCGTAGGTCTGGTTGAGTGTGGCAGCCTGCTCGGGATCCACTTTCTTGATGAACTTGGCAGGCACTCCGCCCCACAGTTCGCCGTCGCCTATCTGTGTGTTGCTCAGTACCAGCGCTCCGGCAGCCACTATTGCTCCTCTTCCCACCACTGCGTGGTCGAGTACTGTTGCGCCCATGCCCACCAGTGCACCGTCCTTCACTTCGCATCCGTGCAGGGTGACAGAGTGTCCGATGGTCACGTCGTTGCCCAGGATGCAGGGTGCCGAACCGTTGAGAGTGTGTATGCAGCTGTTGTCTTGCACGTTGGTGCGGTCGCCTATCTTGATGAAGTGCACATCGCCACGCAGTACGGCGTTGAACCACACGGTGCAGTCGTCACCCATCTCCACGTCTCCCACTATCACTGCTCCCTCGCTGAAGTAGCAATGCTTGCCGAATCGTGGTGCGGGCATGCCCGCCAGTTTCTTGATGATAGCCATTTTCTTATTGTTTGCCTATATTATATAATGTGTTCCTTGGTTGCCTCCACCAGCCACTCCAGGTCGTCACCCTCGAGCAGCGGTGCCAGTTCCTTGCGCACTTGTGCGTGGTAGCTGTTGAGATACTCCACCTCATCGGGCAGCATCATATCCCACAGGATGGGCTCTGTATCGATGGGACAGAGCGTGAGAGGCACCAGTTGGAGGAACTCCCCAAAGTCGCTCTCCATGCATCGCTCCACCATCATCGTGTTCTCGATGCGTACTCCGTGCTTGCCTGCGCGGTAGATGCCCGGCTCGTTTGTTATGGTCATTCCGGGCTGCAGGAGTGCCGGCACGTGGTTCATGCGTATCTGGTGAGGTCCTTCGTGCACGCACAGATAACTGCCCACACCGTGTCCGGTGCCGTGACCATAGTTGATGCCGTGCTGCCACATCGCGTATCTTGCCAGCACATCAAGTTGTGTTCCGCAGGTTCCAACGGGGAATTTGGCCATTGCCAGACGTATGTGTCCCTTCAGTACCAGCGTATAGTCGGTGCACTCTTCCTCGGTGAGAGCGCCCAGAGGGATGGTTCGTGTGATGTCGGTGGTGCCGTTCTGGTACTGCGCACCGCTGTCGAGCAGCAGCAGCCCGTGTGGTTCCAGGGGGATGTCGGTCTCCTTGCTCGCCTCGTAGTGTACGATGGCACCATGATGGGCATAGCCTGCGATGGTGTCGAAGGAGATATCCCTGTACAATGGCTGTTCGGCACGCAGGGCTGTCAGGCGGGCATCCACGCTCATCTCTGTCTCGTGGCCGGCCTGCACCGCAGGCTTGAGCCAGCGCAGGAACTTCACCAGCGCCACTCCGTCATGCAGCATAGCCTGGCGGAAACCCTCGCGCTCGGCCTCGTTCTTGATGGCCTTCATGGGTGCGATGAGCGAACTGCGGCTGACGATGCTCCAGCCCATTCCATCGGGCGGAAGCACGCGGCAGTTGCATGACTGCGGGTCAATGAGCATCGTGCAGGGCTGTGTGTGGGCCAACGTTTGCGGCAGAGCCTCGTAGGGCTGTGTGCTGATGCCTTCATCCTGCAGATATCCGGTCACTTCGGGGGTGAGCTTCTGCGGGTCAACATACAGGGTGGCACTCTGCTGCGAGATGGTCAGATAGCTGACAAAGACGGGATTGCAGTGCACATCCGTGCCGCGCAGATTGCAAATCCACGCGATTTCATCGAGCGGACAGATGACGGTCATCTCTGCTCCTGCCGCCTTTATCTGCTCGCGGATGCGTGCCAGCTTGCTTGCTGCACTCTCGCCGGCAAACTCTATCGGCTGTATCTCTACGGGATTGGCAGGCACTGGGGGGCGGTCGGTCCATAGTTCCTCTGCGGGATCCAGACTCGTGTCCAGTCCTATGCCTCCAGCCTGCAGCTCCTGCCTCAGGCCGGATGCCTGCTCCACGCTGTTGACCCATCCGTCGATGCCAACCGTCTCTCCCGCCTTGAGCTGCCCCTTGAGCCATTCGCCTATGGCAGGTGTGCCTGGCACCCTCTCGCGCATGAGTTGGAAAGGTGTACCCTCCAGCTGCTCGGTGGCAGCCAGGAAGTAGCGGCTGTCGGTCCACAGTGCGGCATCGGTGAGAGTGACCACTGCGGTGCCGGCACTGCCGTTGAAACCGCTTATCCACTGTCGTGTCATCCAGTGCTCAGGCACATATTCGCCGTTGTGAGGGTCGGTGCTGGGGAAAATGAATGCTGCCAGAGCATGCTCGCGCATGTAGTTCCTCAGAGCCTCCACACGCCTTGTGATTTCCAGTCTGTTCATTTGTTGTCCTTGATAGAGTTCTTTTTGGCGCGTGCCCAATTCTCGCTCACGCGCAACCACTCCTCGTAGGTGCGCTTCCAGCGCTTGTGTGACCAGAGCCAGAGTTCGGGCTGCTCGCGTATCTGCTCCTCCAGTGCCGCAGCGTAGAGGTTGGTTATCTCATAGTCTTTGTGCTCCTTCGGCTCCCAGGTCAGTGGCACCACCTGGCAGTGGTAATAGCCCCGGCGGGGTCGGGTGACGTGTACATACACCACACACGACGGCACTCGCTTGCTTATCTCCTCGGGTCCGATGAAGAACGAAGTCTTGTGGCCCAGGAATTCCGTCCAGTGATGCATGGCTTCCCACTTGGGACACTGGTCGGCGATAAAGCCGATGATTTCGTGCTTCTCGCCCCTGCTCATCAGTATGATGTGGCGCAGAGCCTCCTTCATGGCTATGCAGTCGCCGCCGAACTGCCTCCTGAGCTTGAGGAAGAAGCGATCTACGCGCTTGTTCTTGAGCGGGTGGTAAATCTGTGCTCCGCCGAAGTCGGGAGCCAGATGGCTGCTGAAGGAAGCCACCCATTCCCAGTTGCCGTAGTGTCCCAGATAGGCTACGGCGAACTTCTTGCCGCGTGTGCGCATCTCGGCTTGCAGCTCCTCCAGTCCGTCCCACGTTACGCGGCGCTCTATCTCCCTGCTGCCCATGTGCATGAGCTTGAGTGTCTCCACGATGTAGTCGCAGAAGAAGTGGTAGAACTTGCGCTCCACCTGGCGGCGCCACTGGGCAGGTTGCTGCGGGAAGCATTCCTGCAGCTGTCGGCGCACCAGCTTGCGCCGGTATCGTGCTATGTGATAGATGAGTGGGAACAGGCAATCGGAGAGTGCATAGAGCACCCTCATGGGCAGTCGGGAGAGTGCCCATGTGAGTCCGTAAATCAGGTACAAACCGAATTTCATACCGCAAAAATACAAAATAAATGTGAATGTGCATCCCTGAAGAGCATGAAGAAGTGGGCCAGGAGCCCCGCTTGTTCTGCGCGGGAGGCCTCATGCCTTTCTTATTGCAAACTTTGAAGCGAACATACTTAACTTTGCAACATAGCATGTACGCGCGTTCCCCCACGAAGTCACCTGTCTGCTGGCACACACCTTTAACTTCAGACAACAAGGGGAACCAGGTTGGATACATGTGGAGGTTTGCCTACACGAGGACTATTCCTGCTGCTTGTTCCATAATAGGGAGCCGTCGCTGTCCTGTCCCTGGGCATTGACCAGAATACCACCCGTGAGGGCGTTATTGTAGAAATGCACCTGTGCTTCACCTTTGTCATCCAGACTCACGCTGGGATTCCAATAGAGTGTGCGGCGGTAGTCTGCATCCTCCCTGGATGGTGTGTGCCTGCTATAGTCGGGATTGTAAAACTTTGCGGAACGCGCAAAGCCAGGCAGGAACAAGAAGCGGTCAACGTTTTTGGGGGAAGGGTAGTCAAGCAGGGTGAACAGAATGTCAACCTCGGGCTGGTTGGATGCCTGATACATAGGGCTCCCCTCCTTGCGCGGAGCGTAGTCGGTGAACATATACACCGAGTCGAGCATGCTCATGAGCCCCGCCTTTCGGATGACAGCATCAGGATTGATGCCGTTGATGGCCATTAAGCCGCCGGGATTGGTCAACTTGTCATCGTAGTGCAGGTTCACACTGTACTGTCTGTTCTGCCCCATGTCAGACACCAGATATCGTGCCATGGCAGCCCCAAACTGCATGGGTGACGAGAGCCATCCGTTCAGCAACCCACCGTCCACCAGCATGTTAAAAGCATCGTAGGCCTTCATCTTTATCACAGGTGTTGTGTGAGTCACACTAAGCAGACGGTTGTGTCTCTTGCCAGTCACGCTTACTTCTTTCATCACGGTGGTGCTTATCGTGTTCCCTTCCAGTGTATGGGCGTGTAACCCGTCATGTGTGGACGCGGGAGCGAGGTGGGTCTGATAGTAAGAGTATGGCTTTACGAAAATGGGGTACGGGAAAGACAGGCGTACATAGAATTCGGGGTAGCTCGCATCGTTGTGCCAGTACCACTGGTGCTCTTTCTTCCCCAGCCTTTCGGCCTTGCTCCATTTGGTGGTGTCCGAGGCAGCCAGTGTCATGTAGCAGTATTCGTCTATCAAGGGGGTCTGGATGCGGAAGGTACCATTGCGAGTGACGCTCTCTCCCCACATGGCCGCACCTTGGGGAGAAAGGAAGTCAGCGTGCACCTTCACCTCATGCTTCAGTTTTTCCCCATCTTCCATCAATCGCTTGCGCAGATCTTTTGTGGCACCGATTCTGTCTGCCCTCTCGTTCTTCTTCAGATCCTTGCCATAATGGAATCTCCTCCCTCCCGTTTCATCAAGGCCAAATCGCTCTTTCAGAATGTCGGGAATTTCCTCTTTTGGCGTACCCATGAACTTCTCTTGCTCAATCATGCTCTCCATCAGCACGGGGTCGAATTTCATGGCGGATTGGTAAGTGTGCACTGCGCCTGTCAATATCTGAGAGGTTTCTGCCGGATGCACTATTTCAAAGTGTCCCCTTATGGCCATCTCCTGCCAGGGAAACCTGCGCCACCCCTGAGTAAGCATTAGCAAGTCGAGTGCCGAGCGATGTTCATCATCGTCGGCCTCGAAGTACCAGTTTGGCTGTGGGATGAATCCCCTCACCTCACTGGCAAGTAGCATTTCGGTCAGGATGTTTCCGTTGTCGTGCAAGCGCGCTGCGGCTCGGTTGCTGCGCACTGACAATGATGCCTTGCCGCTTCTTCCTGCATTTCTCTTGATATTTAGTGAAATGGGTTCGTAAGGCTTATACTCGTTCTTCTGCCCTCTGATACATAATGTAGGCTGAAGGTCTTTGGGTTGAGTAACAAAGAAGAGCCGGTCGGCCAACACCCGCCCTTGTGTGTCAAACACTGTGAGCTGATGCACGCCCGAGGTCTGTGCCTTGTCTAGGAGCAGATGGTAAGCACCGTGTTCCTGCGCCAGGGAGACCAATGGATGAAAATCCTCCAGCCGTCCCTCATACATCACCGTAAGAGCCAGTGAGTCGGCACAGACATTTCCGGCCATGCGTATTTGCGCCTGCCATTTGTCATCCAGCCTGTACAGCGATACGGTCACTCCATCACCAGCGGGCTTGTCCAAATTGGTTTCGATGCGCTCTCCGTCCTTGCTCACAAATGATATCTTGGTTGCCACTCCATTTTGTGGAGTAATAAAGAATGTTCCTCGTCCACGGTTCTGCGTGTGTACAGAGTCTCCATTCACATAGAGCCATCCGTCCAGGTGTTTTCCGTCAGCCGTTGCGGACTCAAAGGCAACCCTGTTAGGTAGACCTGCCACCAGATTTCCTCCTTCTGGAAAGAAATCCAATCGGGGTTTGGCTGGCCTTGGCTCTTTCTTGAACTGTCGGCGTGTAGGTCTTGTGTACATCACAGGAAACATTTCCCCATCAATCTCCTCGTATTCGGCAAAGATAGGGAAGACACGGCTGTATAACTTGTCGTAGTCGCGGAAATAGTCACGCGCCGCAGCCTTATTGAAAAACCAATTGTTTGCCATTGGTGTGTGGGGGTGCTCATGGGCTCCCCAATTGAGTTGCCAGCGTGTGTAGGCTCGCAGTTCGTAGTATCCTCCCAAGCAAAACGTGTTGTCAGATAGGGCAAAGAAACCGTCGCCTTCTCCGCCAGTCATGTATATGAGTTTGCGCTCGACCAAATAGCCGTCGGTATCCCGCAATTCCACATAAAGTGTCCGACTCACTTCCGAAGGTTTGTCAGTATCAGTCCTTCTCAAGTAAGCTTTGAACCAAATGGTGTCTCCCATCATATATGAGGTATTGTCCATATGCACATACACCTTTTCCTGTGGTATCCTGTGGCCAAACTTCTCGACCCTATTGACTAAGGCGTGGAAGGGAGTGCCCTCGCTCTGCGACGAAATTGTGACACAGGGGACAAGTGTGATGATGGCTGCGAGAAATTTCCTCATAATGGTTGCTTTCTTGATTTAATACCCACGATTGTTGAGGTCTTTTTGTTCTATTCTTACATATTCATATATTGAAATGGAATTCAGTTCTTGATTCTCAAATACAAGTTTTATTCTGATAAATATAAGGTACGGAGCATCCCATCCCACTTCTATAGTATAGCCAGACAGCGCGCTGTATGTGTCCAACTGATTTATAGCATAATATATCTCGGAAGAACAATACTTGTTGTTCTCGAAAAAGAAGCCGTCTGTCCACTTGAAACTCATAGAAAGCGAATATTTTTGGGTTTCAAAGGTCTTTATTTTAGAGCCCGCAAAGATTTCGACTCTTGGCTTGTCTGTCAATCCAGTGTTAGACCCAGAACTACTTCCTTCGCCAGAACCTGTGTCGCAGCCAGACCCGCTCCCTGAACCAGACCCGCTCCCTGAGCCAGACCCGCTCCCTGAGCCAGACCCGCTCCCTGAGCCAGAGTCTGTGCCTGTGTCAGAAGAGAAGAAATCGCTTCCTCTGGTGAATTTACTTCCGTCAATGTCCCATATTTTAGGTCTTGATGCACATCCGTCCTCAAATACATACACAATTTGTTTAGTGCCATTGTTGTACATGGACACAAATCCACCTCTCCATTGCTTTGAACTAAAAAGTGACAAGAACTCTGAGTGGGTATATGGGTTGCCAACACTTCCCTTAGATGACGATGAATAATTTTGTTCCATAGTTTTTTTGTTTTTAAATACGATTGCAAATATAGGCTTTTTTTTACATGATTCCAAATATGTTCGTTGAAAAATTAACTTTCTTTATAGAATAAGATCCCGTTTCTTATAAGTCCGGTTATTTCGTTAATTATATATTGCTCAGCGTCAAGTAGTGCGTTGCCATTGTTTTGCCCAAAACAACTCAAACATTCTTTAAGCATGTCTTCATATTTGATTTCTCTCAGTTTTACGGCGGACATGATTTGGTATGCATGGCCACTTAGGGGAATCTCTTTTACGCCTTTTCCTTCAAGGCAGGGGGAAAACAGCACACCCTTCAGATAGAAATACTTGTCTTTACCCAATCTGTTTTTGATGATGTCCAATGCCTCTTTTGGCCATTCTGTTGCCATTTCGTAGATGAAACAATAAGGATGAATGGAAAGCACATGATTCGCCCTGCTGTTTCGTGAGTTGAGTAAGTATAAGCCTGCTACTCCCTGGGACATCCATTCGCTTATTACTGTATCTGAAATGTCTTTCCATTCTTCTCTTTTTCTATTAAAAATGTCTTCATATTTGGCAATGAATTGCTCTACCAATAGGCAAATGTTACCATGGTCGCGTTCTTCCTTTTTCTCGAATCTTACGTTTTTACATGGGAATAAGGATAATATCTCTTTGTAAATCTTTATGTCTTGGCGTATCGTGGCGTTTCTGAGCATTTGGCAAACGTGCATGTTTTTTTGTGACCTCCAATTATGTGCAGAAATGGGTTGTCTGCAATATTTTCTATATCGCAGAAAGTCTTTCCCGTGTACCCGTTGTCATTGATGGGCTTGTCTAAGATACAAGAAACTTGTTCATGCTCTTTTTCGGCTGTCATTGCAAACATGATTTGCTCGAAGAATATGTTGCAGTTTACTTTGCCTCCCTCACACAAGGGGTTATTTAGATTGTTTAACTCAAAGAAATCGAAAACTTTGTCACAGTATTTATGTATGAACTCCAAATTGTATCCGCCAAATATTCCCATGTTGTATGATGAAATCTTATTTGCTTCTATTTTCTTTTGTAAATAATCGGGTAGGTGTATTCCTGTGGATGCAGAAATTCGACTCATCATGTCTTTGTAATATTTGGTGCATATTTCCTTGTTTTGGGCAACAAGTGGCATTCGCAGAATGTCTGAAGAAAAAGGTTGTGAAATGTACACGTCTCCATCTATATGTATAAATGGCTCTTTCTGTTTGTAATATGTACTTATCTTGGCATATGCCCAATGTATTGGCAAACAAAGGTTGTCATCATAGACGACATGGACTTCCGTGTATGGGAGATGCAGTCTTTCTATTAGTATTTCGTAGCCCCGTTGGTCAGTATATAGAACAACATTGTCGTAATACCTGCGAAGATAACAACAACTTAAAGCCCATGACATAAGGTTATATTCGGCATGTGGCCACCCGTAGGTCTTGCTAAGTGGATTTGCGGCTCCGCTCCAAAAGGTTTGTACGATTCGCATATTACGTTTGTTCTTAATTGTCAATATATATAGTTTTCCTGGCACAGTTGCAAGTATCCGTGGCATAATTTAGTAGTATTGGTCGATTATTTCTTGTTAACATGTTTAAATGTTCATGACGAGCATTAACTTTGCCGCCATGGATAAGCAATCGACATTTGACTATAAGATTCTTGCAAGTTACCTTCTTCCTAAAAGGCATACTTGGGTTCTTTGACGTTAATGAAGACTACACAGGCATTATTGAAGAGACAGGCGATGAGCGTGTCGTTCTCCACGTCTATCTTGATGAGAAAGATGCATGGGAAGAAGAATTGCATGCCCTTAAGCTCAATGGTTTCACGGAAATCCGTCAGGTTAGCGACTTTCCTATTCGTGATCACAAGGTTGTTCTTCATGTCAGACGTCGTAGATGATTAACGGCTGAATGTAGAAATGTAGTTCTTGACAGGTATTCGTTGCTTGCGGACAACACCAGTTACCCCAAGGGGGTTGCTAATGTCTTTTTGAAAAAACATTTGGATACCTACCCGATAACGTTCCACTTGCTGGTTTAAGGTAGATGGCAACAATCTGGAGTGTGCTTACAAGGAGTATCTGGACGGATTCCGTGATTGGGAACAAGCCGATCGTGCGGCGAACTGAGAACATAGGTAAACGGCTGGGCATCGATGAGACCATGCTTCACAAGGACTTGATGACTTTTCTGACCAACAAAGACGGGCATGGTAAACGTCGCACTTTGATGGCCGCGGTAAAAGGCGCTAAGGCATCAGATGTCATCAGTGTTTTTATGCAGATACCATCAAGGTTGCGAGAGCAGGTCGAGGAAATTATCATGGCCATCTCCGACAGTATGTTCGCTATCGTCACTGAGGCCTTTCTCTATGCGACCGTAGTCATCGATTGTTTCCATATTAACAAACGTTGCATAGAAGCCGTGGAGGAGCTCCGCCTCAAAGCTAAGCGGGAAGCACAGAAGGTACAGAACAAGGAGAAAGCCAGGTTCAAGAAGAAACTATAACAGCTGGTAAAGAACTATAACCCCAAATCGGTCGATAGAAGAGGAATAATCTGTGGATAGGTCTATAATGCATTGACAATGTGTTATTTATAAGACCACTTTTCTAATGGTGGTCATTAGAAATTCCTATTTATAGAAGACGCATAATCAAATAGTTACAAGACAAACCACACAAATGGCCGTTCTAACGACCGATTTGGGTTGAATAACAAGATTGTGTTGCCACGTATTTGTGCAACTGAGTCGGTTTCCTTCGAGTTGGAGGAGGCAATTGGTTTGATTTCATCCTTTTTGCTGCGTGTCTCCCGCGTGTGTGTCCGTACCATAGGGTTTGAAATTAGATGTCAGACATTCTTGCCTGTGTCATCTTTTCTTGCTAATTTTGTGGGGTATTTCGCGCGTGGGTGCTTTGCGGGCCTGCTGTAAGTTACCCGCGCGAAACAGGGAAAGGACAGGTAAAGAAGATGACAAACGACGTGACACAGACCGATGGAATCACCCATCATCTCAACCGCATGTACCAGGACTGGTTCCTGGACTATGCCTCATACGTAATCCTGGAGCGTGCAGTGCCGCACATAGGCGACGGATTCAAGCCCGTGCAGCGACGCATCATGCACAGCATGAAGCGCATGGATGACGGCCGCTACAACAAGGTGGCCAATATCGTGGGCCATACCATGCAGTTCCATCCCCACGGAGATGCCAGCATCAAGGATGCGCTGGTGCAGTTGGGGCAGAAGGATCTGCTGGTGGATTGCCAGGGCAACTGGGGTAACATCATCACAGGAGACGATGCTGCTGCAGGCCGATACATCGAGGCCCGTCTGAGCAACTTCGCTCTGGATGTTGTCTTCAACCCCAAGACCACCGAGTGGAAGCTGTCGTATGACGGGCGCAACAAGGAACCTATCGCCCTGCCGGTGAAGTTCCCGCTCCTGCTTGCGCAGGGTGCCGAAGGCATCGCTGTGGGTCTGAACTGCAAGATACTGCCCCACAACCTGGGAGAGATATGCGATGCAGCCATCGCCTACCTGCATGGGCAGGAGTTCCATCTCTATCCCGACTTCCCCACAGGCGGCAGTATCGACGTGAGCAAGTACAATGACGGACAGCGCGGAGGGGCTGTGCGCGTGCGTGCCAAGATAGAGAAGCGCGACAGCAAGACACTGGCCATCACCGAGATACCCTACGGCAAGACCACTGGCACCGCCAGTAAGCCCAGCACCTTTATCGACAGCATACTGAAGGCCAACGAGAAGGGAAAGATAAAGATACGCAATGTGGAGGACCTCACAGCCGCCAAGGCCGAGATTCTCATCCACCTTACTCCCGGTGCCAGCAGCGACAAGACCATCGATGCACTGTATGCCTGCACCGACTGTGAGATATCCATCTCGCCCAACTGCTGCGTCATAGATGACCGCAAACCCTGTTTCCTCACCGTGAGCGACGTGCTGCGCAACAATGTGGATACCACTCTGGAACTTCTGCGCAAGGAGCGTCTCATACGCAGGGGCGAACTGCTCGAGAGCCTGCTCTTTGCCTCACTGGAGCAGATATTCATAGAGGAACGCATCTACAAGGACCGTCAGTTTGAGAACGCAAAGGACATGGATACCGCCATCGAGTGGGTGGATAGCCGCCTGCAGCCCTGGTATCCCAAGCTGGTGAGGGAGGTGACCCGCGACGACATCCTGCGTCTGATGGAAATCAAGATGGGCCGCATACTGAAGTTCAACAAGGAGAAAGCTGAGGAGAACATAGCCCGCATGAACGCCGAAGTGGAGCAGATAGACCACGAGCTGGCCAATATGGTGGAAGTCACATGCCAGTGGTTTGAGTTCATCAAGGGCAAGTACGGCAAGCAGCACCCGCGTCTGACCGAAATCAAGAACTTCGACACCATATCGGCTGCCAAGGTGGTGGAGGCCAACGAGAAGCTCTACATCAACCGCGAGGAGGGTTTCATAGGTACTTCATTGAAGAAGGACGAGTTCGTGAGCAACTGTTCCGACATTGATGATGTCATCATCTTCTACCGCGACGGCACATATAAGGTGGTGCGCATAGCCGACAAACTCTTCGTGGGAGAGACTGAGCGAAGCAAGGCAGAGAAGAAGAAGGCCGAAATCATACACATTGCCGTATTCCGCAAGGGCGATTCGCGCACCATCTACAATGTGGTGTATCGCGACGGCAAGGCTGGCACCTCATACATGAAACGCTTCAATGTGACCAGCATCACCCGCGACCGTGAGTATGACCTGACGCAAGGAAAGCCCGGGAGCCGTGTGCTCTACTTCACTGCCAACCCCAATGGGGAGGCCGAGACAATCAAGGTGGTGCTCAAGCCCAACCCCAAGGTGAAGAAGATCTTCTTTGATCGCGACCTCAGTCTGCTGGCCATCAAGGGCCGTCAGAGCATGGGCAATCTGCTCACCAAGCTGGATGTGAGCCGCATCACACTCAAGAGCCACGGCGGAAGCACGCTGGGCGGCAGGAAGGTGTGGTTCGATTTCGATGTGCATCGTCTCAACTACGACGAGCAGGGTACCTATCTGGGCGAGTTCAACAATGACGACAAGATACTGGTGGTACTGGACAATGCCGACTTCTACATCACCAACTTTGATGCCAACAACCACTATGAGGACAACATAGCACGCATTGAGAAGTATGATCCCGACAAGGTGTGGACAGCCGCTCTCTTCGATGAGGAGCAGGGAGGATACCTGTATGTGAAGCGGTTCAAGCTGGAGGCCACTGCCCGCCATCAGAATTATCTGGGCGAGAATCCCGCCAACAAGTTGCTTCTCTTCACCGATACTCCCTTCCCGCACCTGCTAGTCACGATGGGCGGAACCGACAGTTTCCGTGCTCCCATCGATATGGAAGCCGAGGAGTTTGTGGGTGTCAAGAGTTTCAAGGCACGTGGCAAGCGTGTGACCACCTTTGCCGTAGAGCGTGTGGAGGAACTTGAACCCACCCGCATGCCGGCTCCCGAGGACGATGATGATGAGGCTGCCGGTGGCGGACAGGAGACCGACGGGGATGCCGAAGGTGCCGACAACGCCGAAGACAGGGAGGAGAGCCAGCAGGATGTGCTGGATGAGATGACCGGACAGCTGCATATGTTCGACGACTGAACCCCTTTGGCCTATGTACATGGAACATGATGAGACGAAGATGAAGATGGACTCCTGCCGCCTGCGCATGGGGCTGCTGGCTCTGCTGCTACTGCTCATGGCGGGTGGGGCAGAGTGCTGCGGGCAGACCCGTGAGCCGCTGCTGCCGGTGGAGTATGAGCCTGCGGGCAGGCAGATTGACCGCTCCATCCTGGTGGGCATCGGGCATGTGAGCCAGCTGGACACCTATCTCTCGCCCATGGAATACGGCGGTCCGCAGTTGTCCTTCCTCACTCTGAGGGAGCGCATGACGGGTATGGCTGGCGGGCGCATCGCCTTCCAGAGCATGTTCCAGGGAGCTTTGTCCTACACCGAAAACCCTGCCGGCAACGCCAACGAGCTGGGAGGCAGGATAGGTTATGATGCCGGCTGGCACTATGTATGGAAGCCCGTGGGCCGCCTCAGCCTGAAGGCCGGTGGATTGGTGGGAACTGATGTGGGCTTTCTCTATAACTCCCGCAACGGCAACAACCCCGCACAGGCACGTGCCAACATCGACATCTCGCTCTCGGCAGGAGGTTCCTATGAGTTCCGCATACGGCATCTGCCCATGCAGATGCATTATCAGGCCCACCTCCCGGTGATGGGCTGCATGTTCTCACCGCGCTACGGACAGAGCTATTACGAGATTTACCAGGGCTACGGAGACCGCAATGTGCGCTTCACCAGTCCGGCCAATGCACTGAGCCTGCGCCAGTTGTTCAGCCTTGATTTCTGCTTTGCGCGCACCACCTTGCGTGTGGGATACCTGAGCGACATCCGTCAGAGCCACGTCAATGGCATAAGGGTGCACGACATCAGCCGTTCGCTCATGCTGGGTTATGTGCGACACTTCCAAACCTTAAAGCGTAAGAAATGATGAAGATACGTTGTTGCATGGGACTTCTGGCACTCCTGCTGGCCTTTGCCGGTTGCCAGCGCGGGGTGGATGAGTACGATGAGTCGCCGCAGGCAAATGTGGAGGCTCTGTGGCGCATGATAGATGAGCACTACTGTTTTCTGGACTATAAGGAGCAGAGTCTGGGCTTCAGTTGGGCCGGCAAGCGCGAAGAGTATCTGGGTATGGTACGTCCGGGCATGAGCCGCTTGCAGCTCTTCGAGGTGCTCTGCCGCATGCTCTCCACGCTCAAGGATGGTCATGTCAACATCTACAGCAGTATGGATGTGGGCCGCAACTGGTCATGGAAGGACGATTATCCCGAGAATCTCGACCGCGAACTGCGTGATAAGTACTTGGGTACAGACTACGGCATAGCCAGTGGCATGAAGTACCGCATTCTGGATGACAATATCGGCTATGTGGTGTATGAGAGTTTCTCCGACGGAATCGGTGAGGGAAACCTCGACGAGGTGCTTTATTACCTGCGGCTGTGTGACGGGCTCATACTGGACATACGCGGCAATTCGGGCGGTTTGCTCACCAATGTCGAGCGCCTGGCTGCACGCTTCACCAATGAGCGCACGCTGGTGGGCTACATCTCACACAAGACAGGCAAGGGCCACAATGACTTCTCCAAGCCCAGGGCAGAGTACGTCAGTCCGGCCATGGACCGTGTGCGCTGGCAGAAACCGGTCGTTGTCCTGGTCAACCGCTCCTGCTTCAGCGCAGCCAACACCTTTGTGCGGGATATGAAGCAGATGCCTCATGCCGTCATCATGGGCGACAGTACGGGCGGTGGCAGCGGAATGCCTTTCAGCAGTGAACTGCCCATCGGATGGTCGGTACGCTTCAGCGCCTGCCCTTCCTATGATGTGAACATGCAGCAGATAGAGGCAGGCATAGCTCCCGACATCCAGTGCGCGCTCGACAGCACGCTTGCTCTCCAGGGAAAGGACAGCATGATAGAGGCCGCACGGGCACGCTTGCATTGAGCGGTGAAATCGCTTGATTTAATCGGCAGTATTGTCTGTCTTGGGCGATTGGGCTCGTTCAGGCTGAGGCAGAATCTATTCTGTTCAATGCCTCCTTTATCTTGTTCACCCTGTTCCACACCGTTTGATGTGGACAGCCGGTCAGTATCTCTATCTGTTGGTTCTTCATTCCCAGCCTCACCAGATAGCATGTGCACAGCATGTGGTCCTTCATGCGGGGTATCTGTTCCATTATTTCCGCTCTGAAGGATGGGTATTCGCTGTCAACGGCAGAGCATATCTGCTTCCAGCAGTCTGCAGGTACGCTTTTGCCTTGGCGCACATAGTCTTCCAGCGTATTCATGGTATCTGCCAGAGCCACCCTTGCGCTGCTCAGGCTCGAATCCCTTGTCATATCGTTCAGTTGCGCTCTCTTCTTCGTCAGAGCCGCCTCCAGTTCGCAGGAATGTGCTTCCAGCTCCTTCAATGCCTGCTCCATCTGGGCCACTTTCTCCATCTTCTTCTGCAGTTCCGATTGCATTTCGGCCAGTTTCTTGTCCTTCCCCAGTGTCTTCTCCATCGTCCTCTTCTCCTTGTAGAAGTGCAGTGCAGCCAGTCCGGCTATTATAATAAGGAGTACGCAGAAACCTATTATCCCCCAGAATCTCATCAGTTCATTCTCCCTGGCCAGCGTCTCCTCCAGGACATGCGCCTCATGCGTCCCGCAGCATGGATTGACTGGCAGTACGTGGAGGACAACAACGACCAGTGGTGCCTGGTGCAGGGCGACTTCTACGGCGGCACACAGGAGTTCCACCGGGTGAAGAACTACTACGTGCGCCAGCAGTTCAGCCGCTTCATGCGCGAAGGCTACCGCTTCGTGGAGACCACTGAGGAGCACACGCTGGCAGCCGTCAGCCCCACTGGCGACAGCCTGGTGTTGTTGAGTGGCAACCGCGCAGCCCACGACAGGCAGATGCAGGTGGACATGAGCGGCATCAGCAGGAAAGGGATAAAGCAGAAGAAAGCCAGAGCCTACCGCACCTCAGGCACGGAGAATCTGGCCGAATTGCCCAAGGGGACAATAAAGGCCGGCTGCTTCTATCTGTTTATACTTTTTGCTCTCTTTGTACAGGATA
>JABLTL010019012.1_pt1 | contig 29046 bp, 29 predicted proteins | sample 7160151 | NCBI WGS metagenome assembly JABLTL01 (sample SAMN14651223, study PRJNA627086) | human gut metagenome | isolation source: feces | host: Homo sapiens
GTTACTATACTATTTGATAGTAATAGTTCTTGAAGATTATTATATACTTCTTCTTCATTAATGCTTTTAGTAAAAGCTCTGCTATAGATGAAGCCATTAATATAAGCTAATATGTTAGATATGTTATTTTCTATGAAACCATCTTTTAATAGAATAGTTGTAAATTCTTGGTAATACTTAAACATATAGTTTTTGAATTTTGTACTTTCAAAGAATTGACCATAAGTTGGATCTACAATAAACCATTCAGGAAAGTCTTTGGTATTAAAACCTATTAAACTAGCTCTATGAAAAGGCTCTTTAATACCTAGATGATTTAAATTTATTTGTTCATACCCTAATCTATTTACTATTGTAAACTTTAAGTTTTCACTATCACATTCATTACATAGTTTTTCTACTACATTAGGATAAACACCAATATTATAACCATTGCGTAGTAGTTCTACTTGTTTTTTTATTACTTCTTTATTAGTCATAATCCTATATAATCAATTTTATATTGATTTTTCCTTTCATTTGGGTATTATATCACTATTTATTTTGTATAGCAATAAATTTTTAAGTATATTAAAAGATCTAGCTATAGTTTTTTAGACTAGATCTTTATAAATTTCTTTATTTACAAGTAAGTCCACGATCAGTATATACTTTCTTTTGAGTATCAAAATTTCTATTTATACCAAATGTTTGTAGATCACTATCAGATAATTCTTTTAGATCATAAGTATATACTATCTCATAATCTTTGTCTGTATCAGTGTCTACTGAAGTGGTAAAGCCTTTGGTATTTGTATAAGTACCATACTTTTCGTTATGACGTGTTTTAATACTTGCGATATCAAGTATACCATCAGTTACTCCAGTTACTACATCATCTAGAGCTTCTCCAACTACTCCATCAACTATGTTATCTTTATCAGTATCAGTGTCTTCGGTTGTTCCATCAGTACCAGTTCCAACACCATCTTTATGGTTATCGTTGTACTTATAAGAAATTGTTAACTTTTCTAATTCATTTCCTTTATATTCTAACTTGTAAGTTGACTTTGAAGTTAGATCTCCGACAGTATTATCAGAAGTACAAGTTAATGTTTCAGTCTTAGTACAACCTGACAATACAGCAATTATTGCTATTATTAATAATGCTTTCTTCATACAATTACTCCTTTCCTAGTAATAGTATTAACAGTTATTAGTAATAATAGTATTGGAAATTTTTGTATTTTTTTTAATAATCACAATTTCCTGGAGTTCTTGGATATGGTATTACATCTCTGATATTATCTACTCCTGTTAAGTAGATTAATAATCTTTCAAAGCCCATTCCAAATCCTGAGTGAACACATCCACCAAATCTTCGAAGATTTAAGTACCATTCCATAGAGCTTTCATCCATATTTAATTCTTTCATTCTATTTAGTAGTTTATCGTAATCTTCTTCTCTTTGGCTTCCTCCCATTAATTCTCCTGCTCCAGGAACTTCAAGATCAACAGCTGCTACTGTCTTTCCATCTTGATTTTGTTTCATATAGAAGGCTTTAATATCTTTAGGCCAATTTTTAATAAATACTGGACCATCAAAGTATTCTGTTATATATTTTTCGTGTTCTTTAGCTATATCTTCACCATATTCTGGTTCGAATTCCCATTTTACTTTTGCCTTCTTTAATATTTTAATTACTTCTTCGTGATCTATTCTTGTAAAGTGACTATTTACTAATTTATTTAGTTTATCTAATAATCCTTTTTCAACAAATTTATCAAAGAATGCCATTTCATTAGGACAGTTATCTAAAACATATTTTACAACTTGTTTTAGCATATCTTCCATTATATCCATATCTTGTTCTAGATCGCAAAATGCTATTTCAGGTTCAATCATCCAGAATTCTGATACGTGTGTTTTAGTATTAGAATTTTCTGCTCTAAATGTTGGACCAAAAGTATAGGTTTTTTTGTATGCCATTGCAAATGTTTCAGCTTCTAGTTGTCCTGATACTGTTAATGCAGATTGCTTTCCAAAGAAATCTTTACTATAATCTACTTTTGATGTTTCTGCTACTTTATTTAAGTCAAGTGTTGTTACTTGGAACATTTGACCTGCTCCTTCACAATCTGATGCAGTAATTAATGGTGCGTGAAAATAAACATAATTATTTTCTTGGAAATATTTGTGTATTGCATAAGCTGCTACGCTTCTTACTCTGAATACAGCATTGAATAAGTTAGTCCTAGGTCTTAGGTACGCTATTTCTCTTAAAAACTCTCTTGTTGGTCTTCCTTTAGCTTGTAATGGATAGTCTTCAGGACAATCTCCTTCTAATTTAAATGAAGACATAACAAGTTCAAATTCTTGACCTTCTTTTGGTGATTCTATTAGTTTTCCTGTTACTGTAATAGCAGATCCTATTTTTTATTTGGTTATATCATTAAATTTTTTTAACTTATCATCATATACTACTTGTAGACTTTTAAAACAAGTACCATCAGATAAATCAATAAAACCAAAATGAGCTTGTTTTCTATGGTTTTTAATCCAACCACTTATTGTAATTTTTTCTCCTATATAATCTTTTTCATATAAATCTTTAACATCTAACATAATTCTTCCTTCTTTCATTTGATTAACCTTTTATTTATAATGCTTGCTGATCTTTTGACATCTTTTAATAATTTGTTATATAAATTTGGGAAATGTCTAAGTTCTAAAATGAAACATACATCTTCATATGAAATAGAACCAATATATGTTTTATTTTCTTCATTCATAATTGGTATTTCTCTTCCTAGTAGAAAGTCCGTTGTTGTTTCTAGTGCATCTGCTAATTTAACTAACTTTTCTAAGTTGGGAAGTCTAGTACCATTTTCATATCCGCAAATGGAAACTTTTGTTACGCCAATTGCAGATCCAAGTTCTTGTTGTGATAACCCTTTTTCTATTCTTAATTCTTTTACTCTTTTGCCTATCATTTTATTACCATCCTTAAATATTATAGTTATCTCCTCTAGTTATCTCCTTGTTAATAATATTTTATAACAAAATATACGAAATGTATATATAATTAACTGTTTGTTAACTGTTTTTTCTATATTTTACCATAATATTCAAGATGTAACCAAAAAGTAAGCACTTTTTAATAATAATACTTACTTATTGGTATTGAGGTAATTTATTCTATTATTATTTTTCTTCTTTTTTATTCTTTTCTATTTTCTTTTCTTGCTCTAGTTCTGTTTTCTTTCTATTTGGACTAGATGTTAGAAATGTTACTTTTTCTGCAACTATTTCTGTTTTTCTTCTTTTGGTTCCATCTGGAGCATCTACTATTCTTGTCTGAAGGCGACCTTTAACGCCTACCATATCTCCGGTACCACAATATTCACTGGTAGATTCTGCTACACCAGACCATAGAGTACAATCTAGAAAATCTGTATCATATTCACCATTGGCATTCTTGTAGTTTCTTGGAACTGCAAGTGTAATAGTGGCGTACTTTTTACCATTTTCTGTTACTTTTGTCTCTGGAGCTTTAGCTATTCTACCAACTAAAACTATTTGATTAACCATAATACCTCCTTTCGAAGGCAATATATCAAATAATTATAGTTAGTGCAAATTGTAAAAACTATCTTTTCATAGAACTTTATTATATGGAAAAAGACTTTTAGCTCTTCTAAAAATCTTTTAGGCTTCCTTTTTATTATATCAAAATATATTTTTAGTATTTTTTCTACTTTACATAAACTTTACACTTGTAGTTCTATTTCTTTAATTATTGCATCTGAGATTGCTTTAGCTAGTTTATCTTCACTATTTAAAATTATTTCTAAATCAGAAGAGTTTGATATATATCCTATTTCTAATAAATAAGCTTCGTTTCCAATGTTACTATTGTAGTATGGATTAACTCCAACTTTTTCAGGATTACTATCATCAACATAAGCTCCTGTCATATATCCACCTGTTTCTCTAATCATATATAAATAATTAGAGTTTTTAGTTACATTATATGCTTTATAGCCTTTATCTTCATAGCCTTTTAATGAAGAAGCTATTTCACTATCAGTAAAGTTATGAGTATATACACCATCAGATACTTTAAACAACCTATTAGTAGATGGTGATAATTCTGTTTGAGTAGTTATATTTTCAGCAATAGATTTAGCTAAATCATAATTAATATTTGCTGGAGTATACACTTCTAATCCGTGTACTTTTTTAGATGTATTTTTATTAATGTGTATTGAGAAAGTATATTTTGATTTTACTTCATTTGATATAACTGCTCTTCCACCTTTGTTATATTCATCTAAGACATCATTAGTAGTTAGTTTTTCTTCTTCACGAGTAAGTTTTACTTTTAACCCTTGCTTTTCTAAATTAATTTTAATCTTTTTACTTATTTCCATTGTTAATTCAGACTCTTGATAGTCCCCAGATACACCACCACTATCCATACCACCGTGTCCTGGATCTATTGTTATATCATATATATCTTTGTTGTTTTTATTCTCTGTAATATCTAATGCCATTGTTGGATAATCATTATTTGAGTTTACTACTATCTTATTATTATACTTTGATAGTGTATAATAAGTTGTATCTTTATATTCAGTATCATTTTTAAGTATATAATATTTAGATATATCCTTTTCTTTATCTTCAGGATCTTTATATATTAACTTTAAAAACAAATAGTATTTTCCCTTTTCTAAATTATCAAGATAAAGTCCTTCATTTATAGTTTCAGATAGATAGAAGGTTATTTTATTATCTTCAACATCTGCTTTTATATCAATATCTTTATCTTCTCCATTATATAGAGTTAATTTTATATCTTCATAATTCTTATCTGTTACTTCTAGACTTCCTTTTAGATTTAAATGATTACCATATATATAGTATTCATTTACTGAAACTTTTTCTGTTTCTACTTCTTTAACTGCTATTTTATTTTCAAAATAGTTTGTATATATAAAGTATCCTAAGCAAGCTAATATAACTAGTGTTAGTATTATTCCTAATATTTTTTTCATTTATTTATCTCCTATATTTATTGCTAATAATCTATTTAACTCAACGGCATACTCCATTGGTAATTCTTCTCTAAAGGCTCCTATAAAGCCCATTATTATTAATTCTTTAGCAGCTTCTTCACTTATTCCTTTTGACATTAAATAAAATAATTTTTCTTCTGATATCTTTGATACTGTTGCTTCGTGTTCTAGGAATGATGAGCTATTATTTACAATATTAGTAGGTATTGTATCACTTGATGATTTTTCATCTAATATTAGTGTGTCACATTTAACTGCTGCTCTTGAGTTTATAGCACTCTTTGTTATCTTTGCTTCTCCTCTATATGTAGCGTTACCACCATTTGAAGCAATTGATTTTGACACTATATTACTCTTAGTATTCTTTCCAATATGGATCATTTTAGCACCACTATCTTGGATTTGTCCTTTACCTGCAGCTGCTACTGTTATACAACTTCCTCTTGAATTATCTCCTTTTAAGATACAACAAGGATATTTCATATTAGTTTTAGATCCTATATTTCCATCAATCCATTCCATTAAACCGTTTTCTTCAACAATTGCTCTTTTTGTAACTAAATTGTATACATCAGTAGACCAGTTCTGAATTGTGGTATATCTACAAGTGGAATTCTTTCCTACAAATATTTCTACAACGGCAGCGTGAAGAGAATCTTCTGTATATGTTGGAGCAGTACATCCTTCTATATAATGAAGGGAACTATTGTCATCTACGATTATTAGTGTTCTTTCAAACTGTCCCATATTTTTACTATTTATTCTAAAATAACTTTGAAGTGGTCTATCTAAGTGAGTATTTGGTGGAATATATATAAATGTTCCCCCAGACCATACAGCACCATTTAGAGCTGTAAATTTATTTTCTTGGTATTTTACTAAAGTATTAAAATATTTTTTAAATATATCTGGATGTTCTTTTAAAGCAGTATCTGTATCTAAGAAAATAATATTTTTTTCTTTTAGCTCTTTATTCATATTATGATATATTACTTCACTATCATACTGAGCTCCTACACCATCTAAGAATTTCTTTTCCGCAGAAATTACTCCTAAATCATCAAATATATTTCTTACTTCACAAGATATATTATTCCAATTATCTGTAAGATTATTCTCTCTTTCTTTATAATAATTTATACTATCATAATCTATATCTAATTTTGGTCCAAAGCTTGGATTACTACTTTTATTAAAGGCATCTAAAGCATTTAGTCTAAAATCTAACATCCACGCTGGTTCTTTTTTTATTTTAGATATTTTTTCTACTACTTCTTTTGTTAGTTTCATATTTATCACCTTGTTTACCATTATTATATATGAAAAAAAATGATATGTAAAGGAAAAAACTATCTATTTACAATGTAATAGACAGTTTAACTTCCTTCGATTATATTAGATTTTGTAGTAAATCCATTCATATAGTATTCTGGTATTTTACCTTGAATTAATTTAGCCGCGATTGGGATACTACAATCTATGGTTATTTCATTACTAGTAATGGGGAGGATTATTTTGGTATCTACTTTTATATCAATGTTTAATTTTACTAGAGCATTATTTATTCCATATTCTTCTACTGAAGTACTAAAACCCGTTACTACATCTCCTACTAAAGATAGTTTTACTGGGATTTTAGGACCTAAATTGTACAATAAATTAGAGTTTGTTACTATTCCTACTGGTATTTCCATTATTATACCCTTCTCTAATAGATTTAAATCATATGCTTCTAAACTATTATCTGGTAACTCTAACATATCTATTTTTCCTTCTTCAACAGCTCGTAAGTTTAATTCTACTAAACTTGTCATTGTACTTAATATCTTTGATGTCTTTTTTGTATCAAAATCTACTGATGTTACCTCTCCTTGATCATTATAATTAATATTAAATATATTTTCAGTATCTGTATTATATATTTGTTTAGTTACTGCTTTATTTATTACTAATACAGTAAGTTTTTTTACTTCTGCTTCAGCATAATTCATTAGTATTGGAACTGCTTTCTTTGAAAAATAGTTTATGTATAATAAAGTTGTAACTATTATTACTATAGATATTATAAGTATAATTAAGGTTGTATTATTTCTTTTTTTACTTTTTCTTATAATCATTCTCATAGTAATATATATGTTTTTTATAAGAAATAATTAGTTATTTAAAATTAATAAAGCCACCTTCAATTGACTTAGTATGATATCCAAACGAATTTAGTCTTTCACTTATTTCATAACTTTGTTTTCCCTCTTCACAATATAAATAATAGATATTATTTTTTGATAGATAGTGAGAATAGTTATTAAGTAGATTGTAGTATGGAATGTTTATAGAATTTTTTAAATGTGAAATGCTATATGAATAGTTATCTCTTATATCCACTATTATTGGGTTTTTTATCTTTTTTAATTCTTGTAATGTTATTATGTTCATATTACCACCTCACTATAATATATACATTGTTATTTAAAGTGAAAAGTTAATAAACACAAAAAAATGTAGCTTTAAAGTTAAAGTTACATTTTATTATTTATTCATCACTAAAGAAATCATCAAAGAAGTCGTCATCATCAGTATTATCTTCATACATATTGTCTACAATATCATCTTTATTTATTGGTGGTGTACTTACCTTAGGTGCTTCTACTTTGTTATTTACTTCTGGTACTTCTATTGTTTGATTTTCGACTTCAGATGGTATTGCTTCTGTCTGTGCTTCTACTTTGTTTGGAATAAGATCGTTTAGAGATTTACTTTCCTCTTCTGATTTAGCCTCTTCTTCTTTTTCTATTTCAGCAATTTTGGCATCAATCTTCTTAACTAGATCATCGATATTGAAGCTTTCTTGTTCTGGAGCTTGGCTCTTTGGTTCATCTAGAATATTAGGCATTTTGGCAAATGGATTTACTCCTTGCATAAATGGATTACTCATAAATGGATTGCCTCCTGGGACACCTCCAAATGGGTTATCTTGAACACCCATTGCTTCCATCTTTTCTCTTTTCTTTTCTTTTACGAATTCTCTTATATCAAATAATTGTAATTCTCTTTTTTCTCTTACTGGTGGAGTAGCTTTTGGATATGTTCTTCCCCAGTCTACTTCAAAGTCTGTTTGAAATCTAGTCTTATAAGGGAACATTCTTCTTCTTAAAACTATTATTTCAAACTTATTTAGTCTTTGCAAGTCACTTACTGTTACTAATGGTGTTGAAGCAGTTTTTTCTTTTTCTTTTGATTTTACTTCACCACACATTTTACTTATTTCTTCTAGTGCTGCTATTTCACTACTTATTAAGTATACTAGATTACAGTTACCACGAATAGTATCTCCATTTTCCTTACCATACACTTGAGTTAATTGTGCAAAGTTCTGAATTATAAATGTAAATCTAATTAATCTACTTCTTGCAGCAGTAACCATTGTAGTAACATCTTTTAATGGTGGCATATTAGCAAACTCATCAAGAATAAAGTTTGTTCTAAATGGTAATTTACCACCACTTTCTTGTGCTACATCAATTAGTGTTTCATAACATTGTTTTATAAATATAGTTGCTAATGGATGTAATGTCTTTTTTTCATCTTGTACAATTAAGAATACTGCTGTTTTCTTTCTACCAATATCTCGCATATCGAAATCACTATATGATAACATTTCTGATAAATTCTCTCTAGATGAGAATAATTTGATTTTTTGTTTAAATGTTGCAATAATACCTTTCTTTGTTTCATCAGCAGTAAATACTGTCCCTGAAGCGTTAATATAAGCTGGTTTTGATGGATCTTTTCCATTAAAATATTCTTTTATATAATTGTTATTTGGTCCCCCAAATCTTTCTTCACCTAAACTACTCATTAGGTTTATACTATTTAAGTTTACTTGTTCTGGTGTAGCATCTTCGAATAATCCAAGAGCTAATCCTGTGAAGTAGTCTGCTGCTGTTTTTTCCCAGAATGGATCACCACTACTTTTTTCTTCATACAAAATATTTAATGCTAAGTCATCAAGTAACTCTATAGCCTTATCTGCATTTCCTTCTTTATATAATTGGTATGGTAAGCTCATTGGGTTCCAAGCATTACCGTGTTGTGGTTCTCTGAAGTTTAATGTTATAATGTTATAACCTTCTGCTTTTAATAATTCTGCAGTTTCTTCATACAATTCACCTTTAGGGTCAGTCAAAATCATAGATTCATTATGTTTAGAAAGTAATTTTATCATTGGTTTTGCTACAATAACGGTTTTACCTGAACCAGTAGCACCCATTACTAGGTAATGATCTTCACCATTATCTACCCACATTTGTCCTTTTTTACTGTGTAAAGGTATACCTGCTGCTGGTATTTGAGGATCTTTTATATTTACTACTTCTAGTCCTTTTTTAAACTCACTATCAGTAGCCCATTTTGAATAACCTTTTTCTTTTTTTGAACCAATACTAAATCCAAAACCTTTTTCTCTATCAAATATATAAGATTTTACTGCAATAAAAAGTCCTACTAGTGTTATTAAAAATAACATTAATGTTACACCTATATATTGTGGAGTAAAGGCTTTAAATGGTAGAAAACCATAAAACTTAGTTTCACTGGTTATACTGGCTATATTTAATACACCAATAGCACAAAGATATAACAAAAGAACACAAAATCCTATAAATATTATTAAATCTTTTTTTTCTACTTTGATCTTCATTATTTTTCCTCCAAATTACTATCATTATTATAGCATCAATAATTTAAATTGTAAACAATTATAATACTAAATATATTTGATTTTAACAGAAAAAAAGATAAAACTTAATTATTTATTTTTATCTTATTTATCCTTACTTAAATATATATCAACTTTATAGTTCATTACACTTTCTTCGGTAAAATTAAACTTATTTCCATTTTTATCTATAACACTATAAGTTCTATTTTCATCTACTTTATTTTCAAGGCATTTATCTGCGACTGTAGTTAATTTATTTTGATTTTCTATCATATAATTTTTATATTTTTCTAGACTAGAGAAATAATCTAGTTCTTTCATTTTATCACTTAATAGATCATATGATGCATCTATGTCACTATATAGTTTATCTATATAATCAGATAGATATAGGACACACACTTGCTCTTTAGTTATTAACTTTGGAGTAATTAGTTTATTATAGTCATTGCTTTCTACTTCTATTTTTTTAGTACTATTAATTATTTTTTTATAATTACTATCATCTACTGGATATACTGAGTACGCTGTATTATCAAAATCTAACTTAATTAGTGCTTGAAAATTATCATCTACTAGTGTTTTTCCATCTATATCATTTTGATATACTCTACCTTTAACATAATATAGATAAGAATCTTTTAATCTTACTGATTTCATATTCGTAACATTTAATGAAGAAGCACTTGGATATTCTTTAGTATTATCAAAAGCATTATCTTCATTTATGTTATTATTAGTAATATATTCTTTATCTAATATACTTAAATATTCAGTACTTTTATTATCTGCTAAAGTAGTTATGTAAGTATTTGCATACGATGTAATAGAAAAATATGTATTGTATTCATTGACATTAGATAAATTATCATAATTACTTTTTCTTGTTAGCAATAGTATTATTACTGTCGATACACCACATACTATTAACACAACAATTAGAGTTTTTATATCATCCCTTGAAATTCTATTCATATTTATCTCCTCTACTTGCAGCCATTTCTTACATAACTTTCAAAATCTTTAGCTTGACTAGCTCTATTATTACAAGTTTTTGTAGTATCATATGGTACTTCAAAACTATAACAGAAATCATAAGTTAAATCTCTAGCACTCTTAGTACTATTTTTTAAATTGTTATTTAAGGCACTATAACTATTATTTAATTCATATGAAAGATAACTTATTTGACCTGCTACTGTTTGGTAGTTATCTGGGAAAGATGCTTTTAAGTTTTCATATCTTTCATTATGCCATTGACATAGTCCATAACTTGGACCTCCATTATCATCAGGATTATAACTAGTTGGATTAAATGTACTCTCATTATAGATATTTGTCATTAATGCTATAACACCATTATTCGAAAAGCCACTTGCTTTAAGTGTTAAGCAGATACTTTCTTTTTCATTACTACCTTCTACATAATTAGTTGTTTTTGATATTGGTCTTGGGTTATCTGATGATACATAGTTTAGTGGTGCTACTGGAGAATCATTAACCATTACTTCAAAATGTAAGTGAGCTTCAGTTGATTTACCACTACTACCTACTTTACCTATTACTTGTCCTTGTTCTACATAATCTCCTTCTTTAACTGTTATTGTTCCTTGATGCATATGAGCATAAATTATTACTACTCCTGAAGCATCTTCTATTTTTACATAGTTACCATAGCCAGAGCCATTACAAGGTACGACTTCAGTATTTGAAGGGCAATCAGGACTATCTTTAGCTAATATTACTTTACCACTTTGGGCTGCAATTACATTTACAACACCATAGTCAGCATATACTGCTATATCCATTCCAGTATGAACATCTTGTTGTCCATTAATTACTCTATTTTCATCATATGTTGATGTTATAGAAGTAGCTACTGGTGTTCCTGTAGCAAATGTCTTTCCATCTATAGTATCAGTCTCTTCACTTCCTATAGGCCACCAATAATCAGTATTATTGCTGATATTACTGTATCCGGAATTTCCAAGTCCAATACTACCTATATCATCATAATCTAATATATCTAATACCATCAATGGTACCATTATTAATATGCCAAAGATCATAATAAATCCTAAGATACTACCGCCCGCACCAATAAGAACTAAATTCCTTTTAAGTTTTAGGTACTTTTTTATGTTGAGTTTCCCCATTATATCATTTGATTTATTCTCTTTCTTATCGTTGGAAAATATTCTACCACTCTTTTTACTGTTATTATTATTTGAAGTAGTAGTATCTCCACTACTATTATTTTTGTTTTGAGCATTCTTAGCTCTTTGTTCTTTATCTTCTTTTGCTTTAGATATTGATGATGTAGCTTTGCCTACTGCTGAAGTTGCTGCACCGATAGCAGATAATGGCAAGCCAATAGCAGCTCCGGCTCCTGTTTTTGATAATGCTCGACCGGCTTTATTTAAACCACTTCCTGCAGCTGTAGCACCTTTACCAAATTTATTCATTCCTCTATTAGGCATTCTGCCTATTCTATTATTACTATAATTTGGTTTATTATTAGTTCTATTATTAACTCCTACATTTACTTCATCATTTGAAGGTACGTTGTTTTGACTAGTATTTGTAGAGTTATTATTTTCTCCATTCAAAGCTATCACCACCTAATAATGGCTTATAATCCACCACCTGAGCCAAATGACTCTAATTCTTGTTCTGTTACTATTACATTAATTTGCATTCTTCTATTACCACATACAAATAATGCTTCTCCCTGACTAAATCTCTTAATTCCTTCTTTTTCATTATCATTTAGATCTATCAACATTGATAAGTCTTCTACTGCTTGTTTCTTTAGTCCCATTACTAAGTAATAAGATGAGTTATCAAATATTGCTTTACCGTGCATTAGTATTCCATCTGCTACAAAGTCTGATGGTTGCTGAGTAATTATTATTGTACCAGTATTATACTTTCTTGCTCTTCTTTGTACTTGTGCCAAGAATTCTGCACCAAGTTCATTTTTTGCTCCTAATAAAACGTGGGCTTCATCTACTGATAAAACGGTATTTACATTAGGATTTAAACATAATCCCCAAGCAAACTTTAATACATTAAATAATAATGCATTTCTAACGTTTACGTCTGAATTCATTAATTCTTTTATATTAAATACTAAGAAATCACTTTCTGTATTTATTGATGTATGTCCATTAAAGTAGTATTGTAACTCTCTTACTAATGGTCTTAGTTTTAGTTCTAGTCTTTCCATAACATCTCTTTCGTGTGTTTTAACAGTCATAGATGTAAGCTTACTAGTTACTGTTACATATACATCACTAAATGTTGGATAGTCTTTAGAAGTAAATTTAGAGAAATCTGTATTAAAGTTTATACCAAATCTAGCATAAGTATCTTGTACCACTTCACTAAATAGCGTTAATACATCCTCTTCTATATCTGGTGCATAATATTTCATAAAGGCTTTTAAAGTCTGCAATGTCTTAGTTAATACAGTATAACCAAGTCCACTTTTAATTTCTTCAGCATCTGCATCCATAACTATTTCTAGAGGATTTACCATACCAAATTCTCCACCTTTACCAAGGTCTATTACGTCTCCTCCATACATCTTAGTCATTTCACTTATTTCGCCTTCTGGGTCTACTGCTACTATTTGATAGCCATTTCTTATATGACTTCTAAGTATTAATTTTGCAGCTGTAGATTTACCACTACCTGAAGTACCTAGTATAATCATATTTGCATTATTTCTATTACTTTCTTTTCGTAATTGATATAGAAATTGATTAAATAGTACAACACCACCAGAGAAATCAACACCAAGCAATGTTGATAATCCATCATCTTTTATACTATCAAAGATAAATGGATACATTGCTGCCATTGTTGGTGATGGCATTGGTGTACCAATTCTAGATTCAATTGGTTGTTTATCAAATATTGGAAGTATAGATTTTAATACTCTTTCTTGTTCAAATCTTAATGGAATTGCTCTAAGTTCCATTGCATCTAAATAGTTTTTCAAACTAACTTTTTTCATATCAAGTTCTTCTCTACTGCTTGCAGTTACCATAATATGCATTTGAAAATCAAATGTTTTAGCTTGTGAAGCAGTAAATTGTTGAATAAAATATTCTAATGACTCAACATCTTGTCTTATTCTTTCTTGTATTGTTCTATCTTTTTCTTGTTGATATCTACTTTTTAAATCTGCTATTTCTTTATTTAACATTTTAGATAATACAGAAAAAGGAAGTGGTATATGTTTAATAACTAACTTTACACCAGACATATTAGTAAGATTAGATAAATATCCTGGTCCTATAAATCTAGGATAAGATATTACTGTTAATATTGTTGCATATCTATCACTAATTACAAAGTCTGCTGGATTAAATTGTAATCCCTTAGGAGCCAACTCACTTTTTAAATTCATTATGAAATCACCGTCCCAAAATTAGTAGTCATACCACTATTAAGAAAGTTATCTAATATTATTCTTAGATCATCATTAGATACTTGTGTTGATTCTAATCCAGAATTAGCAAGACCTGTTATTAATGTTCTAAGTCTCTTTTGGATTAAATCATCATTCTTTTCTTTGAATAAAATATAATATTCTGTATCTGTTATGTTATTATTCATAAAGTCATTAGCTTTGTCTATATCTTGATTTATTAGTTTTCTAACTGCTGGGTTAGAAGTTTGATTATATAGTAATTGTAATCTTGCTAGATAATTATTTAAATCAACTGGACGATCTGCCGCTATTAACCAAAATTCAAAATCTATAGTATTATAAAAGTTTTTAAGTGCTATTAATACATTTTCTTGTATTCCTTGTTCTAGTATGAAAATATTTCTAGGTCTTATTTTAACACCTGTAACTTTTAACTTATTATTTAATACTATTGTTCCATTGGAAATGGCTTTTATTGGTATCCAATCTTCAGTATATTTTGATTTATTTTTTTGGCTCTTCGCTGCCGAATTTTTCATAAAAACACCAACCTCTCCATATATAATTTCTTCTTTCTGTAAAGAAATTTATTATACTTTGTATTGCACATAAAACATTATGATAATTTGGTATAGGTACTACTAATAGTCCTGTTATACCTGCTGGTAGGCAGGAAATTAATATCATTACTGTTTCATTAGATGGTATTAATACTAGTAGTAACAATGTTATTATTATTCCTGTACCAAACATTATTAAATCAAATGGTCTAAATACATTAAGTATAAGTGTACCCCTTTTAGCATTAGCAGGTACTAAATATCCATTCACTATATATCACACTCCTTTTTATATTATTCTGTTTTGTAGTATTTTGCATTAGCTTCTGCTTCTTTGTATGCAGCATTTCTTGAACCACCGGCACCTTTAATTTCATTAGTTTCTGTTCCTGTTTGTTTTTTATTATTAAAGAATGCTTCGGTGCGTTCTGCATCTGTTCCAGAAGTTAATGAGCTATCATTAAATCCTGCATATTTGCTTTTTACGCCTTTTGCTCTGATTGCCTCAGCATTTGCAAGCATACCCATAAGTTTTCCATTTGTGCCACTAGCAATTTCAGCTTGCAATGTTTGCTTTTTAGCAAGCTTAATTGCCTCATCAGCATTAGTTATTTCTTGTGCCGATGGCGCTATTCCGCCTCTACTAGCACGCTCCATAAGCGCTTGTTTTGCCGCCATTGCAGCTTGAACTTCTCCACTCTTTTCTAATTCTTTGTCTATGCCGTCTGCAATTGTATTGTAATCTGAGTATAAGCTTAATTCATCATCAAATGCCTCTTTTGTTCTAGCAGCATTCCTTGATGTAACGTTTCTACCCATCCAAGTTGAACCATCATTATGCTTTTCATATGCCTTTTGGGCTGCTATTCTTTGATTAGCCATTCCTTTTTTAGCATTTGAAAATACATTTCCTTTGGTCTTGGCACCTCCTAAGGCGCCTCTTCCAAGGCCTCCTATTGCACCTGCAAATTTTCCTTTGATACCATCGCCGTGTGCAATACCAGTAGCAAGGCCTCCTACTGCTCCGATAGCAGCTCCTGCTCCAAATGTTGCTAATCCTTTTGCTGTCTTGTTGCTCAAACCAAATCCTAAACTTGCTGCTCCACCGCTCATTGGGAATAATTCTTTCAATAGATCTGGTACTTTCTTAGCAAATACCATAAGTGCTATTATCATAATTATTTGTGTATATAAAGCTTCTCCTTTACTAGCAAATCCTCCAACGGAATCATAGAATGTTCCTGTACCAGTCTTCATTATTACTTGAATTATTGTTATTGTAAAGAAAATAATCGCTGTTCTTAAAAAGAAATCTATATATGTTGTAGTACATTGTTTTACCCATTTTTTAAATGTTCCATCTTCTTTTGGTTCCAGATACATCATTATTGGTATCGGTGCTACTAATTGAAGATATGCCAATTGAATCAAACGTACACCAACACTAATTGTATACGATACTATCATCCAAAGTACTGCAATACCTGCTGCTAGAGCAAAGAACCCATTAAATACTATTACAAAGCTTTCCTCTGAGGTGCTCACATTTTCTCCTCTATTATTCAAGCAATTGTAAGCATAACTAAAGTCGGCATCATCTTTTATATAGGCTCCTATTAAATCACTATCTAGTTCAGGGCATTCTTCACCATCATTTGGTGTAACTTCTTCATCTTGTTTGTAAAATGAACTAAATAAGTACCAAGTTAGTTCACCACCGAAGTTTTCTTCACTCGTTGAATATCCTGTTATTAATTTAGGAATTACGTTTTCGTTAATTATTAATCTTTGCAGACTGTATGCCGTTTTAAATATTGTTGGTGTTATACCTAACAATACTATTACTATTAATACTTTTTTTATTACATTCCCCATTCCTTTTTGTTTATCAGTCATCGAATCAGGATTTAGTATATATTGAATAAAAGAAAATGTTAATCTAAAGATCATATATAATCCCAGCAATAAGCCTACTTTTTGATATAGACTTTGTACTGCTGTGCTATCCATTATTTGTGCATTACCTATTCTTTGGAAAAGGTTATAGCAAAAATAGATTAATTGATATATGAATTCACATAAATTCAGTAAAAGTGTTCTAATTGTTCCTAATGCTGCAAACTTTGCATCTTCGAATATATTAGCAAAATATATCATTGTTATTCCTCCTCTACATCTATACAAGCTTCAGGGCTGATATAACTCCATACTTTATTTGCTAAGGTTAAAATTAAATTAACAAATACTGGAACCAAAAACACTAAAACTGACGCTATTAATCTTTTTATAAATGTTTTTTGGCTTTTCTTCATCTCGTCAGCATTACCACTGAAAACTGCTTTGGCAAAATCTACTGTACCAAGAGCTATTAACATTATTGGAACAGCTATTTTTATAATATTTAAAAATTGTAATATTTTTGCCCTAAAAGTATCACTAAATAAATCTTTACAAGAATTTATTTTTTCTTTTTGTGGCTCATTATTAGTTGTTCCTTCATAATATTTTGTTTCATCGCCTACTAATGTTATTTGATCATTAGTCCCGGCTTCTTCTTTATTAAGAAAAAACGAAAGTCCGTTACTTGCTCCCGGTATCCCTTGATTATAATATATTCTTGGTGGGCAGTTATTTTTGCTTTTATTCATATAGTCTAATATTTTACTTGTACTAAAATGGGTTAAAATTACATCTACTTTTTCATTTTTTGGATATATAATCATCTTTTCATTGTTGATATATAAATCAAAAAATTTACTATATGCACACTTTGCCTTCCACTTTGTGGAATCTATTTCTTTTTTATAATCATCTCTTTGAATATAGTAAAATTTCAAACCACTTGTACCTGTAGTGTTAGGCCTTTCCACACTATATGTTTCTGAAGTAAGCTTAGGAGAATTTTTACATTTTTCTGAGTCTTCTTCTAAGCAAGCCCATACTTCTAGAAATTCTTCGCTTTTATGAATTCGAACGTCTTGCACTATTCCTTTTGGGCAAGATTTAATTTCATTGTTTAATGGAAGAGTATATAATTTTGTTTCTATAATCCTTCCGTCAGTACAATCAGTCCAATATTTCGATTCTAAAGATGCATTTTCTCTCTCTTTTGCTGTGGTAATACAGTATAATTCTTGTTTTCCATCCTTATCTTGAATAAACATAACAGCATTTTGATTTTTGCTTCCATTGTATACACAAGTCATTTCTTTAGCTGCATTTACTTTGCTGTTAAACATAAATATAGATATTAAAAATATAATAGTTAATGTTAGTGTCTTTTTTTTCATATATATCACTCCAACTTTTTCAAAAAGATAATTTATCACATTTAAATTATATCATAGAAGAATTAAAAAAGAAATCTTTTTTATAGATTTCTTTTATTTTTTTGTTGCTATATTAATTATTTTTTTCTGATTTCATTCCAACAACTAAGCCAATTTGCTTGATCAGGATTTATAGTGTCACCTGTAGATTTTGCAACTATACTAAATACAGTTTGTACAATCCAAACTACTGCGAAAACTCCAACAGCATATAAAAATCTTTTAAAGAATAATTTAGTAGCTTTTTTAACCTCATCCTCTTTACTAGATATAACAGCCTTTCCTAAGTCTATCATTCCATATATAATTAATGCTATAGGAACTCCGATCATTATTAGATTTACAATAAAATTAACTATTCCTAAAATAGGACCTAATTCTTTACATACATCTGCTACTAGAAATTCTGGACTAAACATATAAACTCTCCTCCTTTAACTATACTTATATATTACACTAAAAACCTTTAAAAGTCAATTGTTTTAAAATCAATTTTTTAATATTATACAATACGTAAGATAAATAAAAAGCACACTTCAGAAAATCACTAAAGTATGCTTAATCATTATCTATTTTAAATTATTAAAATAGATAATAAATCAAATTATAAATGACAGATGAATAAATCTATTCATAATTGGATTTCGATGACGGGAATTTAATTTCCTCTCATCGAGTATTATAATACTATAATTTTTAAGAAATATCAACCATATATAAGAAAAAATGTTTGAAATTGTAAAAAAATTATATTATAATTCAATGTTTTCTCTACTTTTAATAACAACTAACTACGTATATTTCTTTTTTCTGTTTTTGAGTCTTCTTCAATAGCAGTAAATACTTCTAAGAACTTATCACTATCTTTTAAGTATTTATCTATATTTTTACTTAATGCTAATGAAGCATACTTATTTAATGAAATACTATGAAGTAATGGATGATATTCTCCTCCTACTGAATGTAATGTTAATGATATACTATTTATTACTCCAGTAGTATCTTTTAAAACACTTAAGTTTCTTTTTATTATATTTAGACATCACTAGATACTTCACTACTTAACTTAATTGGTATTTCTTCTATTATATCTTTAATTTCTTTAGATAGATTACTTCTTCTTATACTTCTAGTAGTTTGTAATGTTTCTGATTCAAAAATAATTTTACTTTCAGATTGTTTATTATCTTTAACTAATTTATATTTATTTGACATTGCTTTATAATTAGTGAATATAATACTACCCGCTATTATATAATAGTAACCTATTAAATTTGGTATAATACTTTTTATTATTTCTGTTATATCCATAAGTTTCCCCTTCATTAAAATAGTCTAGTTAAAATATAACTATTATAACTAGACTATTTATTTCTTTTAAATATATCAAATATACTTTTCTTTGTAGTAGTATCTTCTTCAGTACTTGCTTCTTTAACTAATCCCATTTTTTCTAATAATGGTAATAAGTTATTACTTACATCCTTCTTATCATTAAGAGGAGGTATATTATAGTATACTTTAGTATTTGATTCTACTTCAAAGTCTGCTATATCGTTATCTTGTAATAAACTTTTATTTAGTACTATCTTTTTACCTTGTAACTCTTTAAATATATTAGGATTAATTAATACTAATTTATTTAATTTAATAGTACTAGGTTCTATTAAATATAATACATCAGTACATAAATATTCTTTTTTTGATTTAGTTAAATCTACTAGAAATATATCTATACTATCATATCTATCTATTGTATTTTGTAATTCATCATCTTTTATTGATAATAAATCTTTATCTTTAAAATATATTAAATCCCTTGTTTCTACTTCTATTGCTTTTACACTGTAGTAGTCACTTAATACTTTTTTTAATAAATATATTAAAGTAGTTGCTCCTGCGGAATCTGTTACATTTTTAACTCCTATTATTTTTTTATTGGTGTTAGTATGAGAGAATTCATTGGTATTATTCTCTGGATTTTCTTCTTTATTATCTATTGTTTGAAGATATGCTACATCTCTATAGATATTAGGATTAGTATATAAATACATTAGACTATCTTTATCTTTGGTGAAATTATATATACCTATACTAACTAATTTTGATAAGAACTTGTTTGAATCACTTATTGGATCATCTTTATCTAAAAGTAATATTACTTTATCCATATTAAGTGCCATTGATAGTTTTTGTAAATTAGTTATATCTTTGTAATCTTCAATAGCAGTTATATCTAAAAACATTTTATTAAAGAAGTAATTTTTAAAGGTAGATATTATTTCATCTACTGTGTATTCTCCTTCTAGTTTTTTTGATACTTCTATATCTAAATTACTAAATACATCACTATATTTGTTTGATATTACTGTATCCATTATCTATTTATCCTTTCTATTTTACGAGTTTCGCCTGTTATTGGAATATTGAAGTTTAATTTAAAGAATGGAAAGTTAATATTTATATATGTTGTTACTTTATAATATTTACTACTAACACCATCATCTGTTGGACCTGTAAATTCTTCTATACAGTATCCTCTATCATAACAATGTAATGTTGCATCAGCATTATTATTTTTTATATTAGATAAACTTACATAGTAACTTACACTATTTAGATATGTATTAATATCTCCTATTACAGTTCCTTCTTTAATATCATTATAATTATCTATTCCTTCACTTTGCTCTATGATATCAATTAATTTATTTTTAACTCTAAATGCTTTTGCATAATTTAATGCAACTGCTACAAAAGCTATATATATAGCTAAAAATATTAACATTAACTTTATCGTAAAAGCTCCACCAAATGCTTCTCTCATTTATATCACCTGCTTTAATATTATTAAATTATTTACATCTTCCTGTTGTCTCATCCCAAATTTGTCCAGTTGGACAAGTTGCATTAGCACCACCACCAAATGAATTATTAATCCAAGTAGTAATTTTAGGCCACATTGCTGCTAAAATACCACCGATTACTGCTACTGCTACGATAACTATTACAGTCATTGATACTTCGCCTGTTGCTTCTTTCATTACTTTTCACCTTCTTTCATATATTACTTTTTTTATTCTTTTTTATATATTTCAAATCTTTAGAAACTCATTATCATAAAGATTGAAATCAATAATAACCCAAGAGAACCAAAACCTGTTACACACATCATAATCATAGTTTTTCTTTCCATAGTGTTTAACCTTGCTTGATATTTCATTTCTCTTGCTTTTTCTTGAAGAGATGATACTGATTTAGAAAAGGCTACTAATTGTTGATGTTTCTTTTCTTGTTCTCCTAAACCTAATCTATATAGTAATCTCATCATTCTCATAGAATCTCTTACTGGATATTCTTTAGCAAAATCCATATATGGATCTATTGAAGAATCTCCTGCTTCTATTTTTTCTACTAATCTTTTTAATCCTGGTTTAAATACTTCTGGGGCATCATCAATACTTCTTGCTAATGCTACTGGTACTGTATAATGATGTACTAGTACTTCTAATTCTTTTAAGTAATATGGTAATAATGAATCTATATAATTTAGATGTTTTTTATACCAACTTCTTAATGCTGTATAAGGTTGTTTATATACTAAATATCCTACTACAACAGCAGCTATTACTGTTAAATAACTCATTTGTGATAAGAATAAGAATACTAAAGCAAATGTTACTATTACACCATTTCTTACTCTTTTCATAAAAACTTCATTAGGATTATATACTCTATCACCATATTTAGCTATTAATAGAAAATCATAATCTTTTTCTTTTAATAGATTACATAGTTTATTATTATCTTTAAATAAACCTTGTTTTGCTATTTTACCATTAACTATAAATATATATATTACTATTATAGCGATCATTAACATTTCTATATACATTATTCAGCACCTACTTTCTGGTTATAATATTTTTCTGCTGAGAAAAGAAAATAACTATTTACTAATACTATAGCGTGTATTAATATTCTAATATATATATTATCTATCATCGATATATAGGTTTCTTGGCCTATTAATATTTGTATTAAAGCTACCATTCCATATAATGCTACTCCAAATGTTAAGAATTGTTTATGAAAGTTTGCTCTAGCGGTTCTATCTCTATAAACACCCTCTACTAGTACATCTATATCTGATAACATATTTTCAAATGTTTCAGAAGTATCTTTAGCACCTTCTTTTGTTACTTGTAAGAATAATTGATGCATATTTTTTACCATATAATAAGGATATTTAGTATCCATATATTTTATAGAATCATTTACATCTCCATTTTCATATGATAAAGCTATCATTGTTTTTACATCTGATAACAAAGGTTCTTCTAATATTCCAGACTCCACTACTCCTTCTAATGATTTTACAAAAGCTTGAGTAGTAGCAAACTCCATTATGGTATTAGTACAATATACTTGTACTTGTTCAAATATATATTCACTATATTGTCTTTTACATCTAAGGTAAGTAATATATGGTATACAAGATACTGCTGCTATTATATAAACTAATGATATTATTATATTATAGAAGTATAAATAACTTATTCCTCCTGCTAATCCGGCAAAAGCTAAGAATTGAAATAAGTATTGTCTTGGACTATATTCTAATCCTAATTCTTTTACTTTTTCACGCATTACTTTAAAAGAATATGGTTCTATTTTCTTATATGTATTTATAGCTTGGGAAGATATAAACTTATATACTGATTCTCCTCTTTTAGTTCTATATGATACTATAAATAATATAATTATTCCTATTAAAACTATTTCCATTATATCACCTACCTTTATATATTGTTATTTATATTAGTTAAATTTACTGGTTTAGGTATACTAGGTGCTCCTCCATATGGATTTGGTATATTGTTTACTTGATTCTGTGTAGGAGGTATATTAACATTAATATTTGGAGTATTTACTTGATTTGGTATAGTAGTATTTTGATTATTTACATAGTTACTAGTATCTACTACAAACTTATTATCATTAATGTTATTATTAATATTTGTGTCATTTGGATCAGTAAACTCTTCTTTTACTAGTATATCTTTTGGCATTATTACGCCTTGACTTTCTAAATAAGAAAGTAAATATTTAGATGGATTAGCTGTTGTTTCTTTACCATCTGGTGTTTTTTTATAAAGTATTTTATATTCTGGTTTATTATCTTCTGTTACGTAGAATTCTACTACTTCTGATACTTCACGATGAAATCTTTTATATTTTTGACTATAGTAACCTTTGATATGTACTCCTAGTTGTACATAACGATGTATAGTAGTTAGAAATTGTCCTATATCTTGATTAGTCTCTAATAGACTATACATTCTACTTGGTATTGATTCAGCTTTATCTGCGTGTATAGTGGATAATATATTATGTCCTGATGATATTGAATTTCTAACAGCCATTACTGCTTCTGCACTTCTTACTTCTGATAATAATATCCATCTTGGATTTTGTCTCATACAAGTTACTAATACATCAGAATATGAAGCTATATTATTAGTTTTCATAGCTACTATATCTCTATGAGGAAATATTTTATCTAAATGTAATTCTAGTGTATCTTCTATTGTTATTAGTTTTTCATTTTCTTTAGTATGTGCTGCTAAGTATTTTATAAATTCTGTTTTACCACTACCTGTTTCTCCACTTACCATAATATTACAGTGTCCTTCAACACACTTAAGTAGAAAATCGTGGATATTTAATCTTATATAATCTTCTGCTATTATTTTATCTTTTTGTAATCTTATCTTAGCAGGTGTTTTTCTTATTAATACTGCTATTCCATTTTTAGCTATAGAATCATGTACAAAGTTCATTCTTAATTCTGCTGACTCAGCATCTAGAAATGGATTAGCCATATTGAATGATTTTCCCATTGAGTTAGCACATTGGAATGCTATTTTTTCCATAAGGGCATTATCTATTCCTGTATTTTCTACTCTATATACTCCTTGTGATAACGATTTTAACCATACTTGTCCACCATTGTCATAGGAAATATCGGTAATATCATCGTTTTCTAGAAATTGTTTTAGTGGTCCAAAATCTATTTGACTAAATTCATTCATACTTGCACCTTCCTATTCTTTTTATTATTGATTATTATTAGTTGTATTGTTTGTATCTGTACTTGTGTCTTCTTGTACTCTATCACTTATTTGAGGTAAATCATCCACTGATACAAATACTGTCTTAGAATTTATGAATTCTTCTATTTGTGAACTACTTACTCTTACTGTATCATCTTTTGTTATTGTTTCTGTATTTGGTATTAGTAATAATTCTACATCATAATCATCTAAGTATAATGCTTTTCTTAGTAATAAATGTGTTTCTTCTGGTACTGCGAATAACATATAAGCAGGTGTTCTAGATTCATCACTATTTTCAAATACGTGTCTTCCTGCAGAATCTTTTACATCTAATACTTCTACATTACTAATAAATTTACCAAACATTACTTCACCATCATCATTTAATGATTTGTAGTAAATATTTATATAGCTACCTGGAGCCATTGAATTAGCATAAGTACTTGCTATAGTAACTGGATAATTTATTACTGTATATCCTTCAGGTACATCTTTAAATGCTGAATCTGGTAAGTTCTTTTCATCTACTACTAAATCTGTATAGAATAAACTTCCTTTAGCTATCATAGTATTATAGTTTGAATATTTACCTACTATATTTTTTGATGTAGTATAATAGTTACTAGTTTTTAATAGTTCTATTGGAACATTTCTAATTTCTATCATATCATCTGTTATGTATGTTCTTGGTTGAATTGTTTCTTTTGCTACTGGTATTGCTACTAGTTCTGTTTTCTTATTTATTTGATAATTATAACCAACATATAATATTACTAAACATAATATTACCCCTAATATGGTAACAGTATTTTTGTTACCCAAAAATTTTTTCATAGAAGCTTTTAAATTATTCATAATATTTCCTCCTTTTTATTTTAATAACTTCTTATTAATCTGAATATTCATATTCATTATAGCTCCAAGTTACTTCTATCTTTAATGCTGTAATTCCCGCTTTTCCAGTTGCATTCCATTCTATCCAATATTTTGATTTATTACATTCTTCAGTAGTAGAACATTCCCTACCTTTAATTTTGTTTACTGTAATATCTTTTTGAATGTTATTTATATCTATACTTCTACTATCAGCATTAAAGTTAGTAGGTTTATCATTACTTCTAGTCCAATCAATATCTCTATTTAAAAGGGCATAAAGTAGTTCTCCTTCATTATCTACTACACCGAATTCTTTTACACTTGATATTTTAACATCATTTATATTGTTGTGATTTAACTCTTCAGGTATGTTAAGTGGCTCATTTACAACATAATTGCCATTTTCATCACTATATGGTATTGAATAGTAGAATTTAGAATAAGATTTCTTTTTAAATGGAGTGTTAATTACATAGGAACTATCACTTGTTCCAGAACTTTCAGTATCTTTTCCTGTATACTCTAATATAGCACTTAAAGTATTAGCTACTCTATAGTCACTTGTATCTCTATGTATAGTATATTTTCCTATATCAGTATCTATAGTTACTGTTACTTTTGGTGGAGTTTCCATTATATCATAGAAGTTTATTGTATAATCACTATTTGCAAATACTGTAGATTCTGAAAATCTTCTAGTGAAACTTTCAACAAATTTTTCTTTCATTATTTTTAACTCTCCAGTTTCACGGTAATATTTCATATCTATTGCATCAATCATTGAAGACTCTGTTACTTCTTTAAGAAGGTAGTAATCATTTTCATTATTTGTAGTTATACTTTGAAATAACATAATTATTGTTATTCCTACTAGGCCTAATACTATTAATCCTACACTAGTGAAAGACCATTTCATTAACTACCACCTTCTTTGATATATTGATTAAAGAACTCTTTTTCTACTTCTCCAAAATATGTTTTATTCTGGTTATATTTCTTTATTTCACTTATTGTTTTATTATCTAGATTAACATAATAATCTAATTTACTATAAGATTCTTCGAGTGTTTTTTTATCTTTATTGTTTTCTGTTATATACCAATCATACCAATTTATTCCTGGGTATCTGTTAGGAAAGGGATTACTTAGATTTATTGGTCTATATATAAATTTATATTTTACTTTTTCTGTATTAGTTCCACTTCCATCAGTAGATGGAGTATTTGTTAATCTATCTTTTACTTGTAAGCTACAAGTTGTGCTTATACTCCAATCACCAAGCCAAGACTTTTTATTACCTTTTTTTGCATCTGCACTATCAGTATTAGCTTGATCTACGTTTAGTCTACTAAGACCAGATAAAGTAGCATCAATTTTATGGTTACTTTCGCTAGTTGGAATATAATATCTATTATTAATTCCTGCTGTAGTATCTGATTGCCTATAAGTTACTTTTCCACTTAAATTATTATTTATTTCTGGACTTGGTAGGAAAAAAGTACAAGTTGTTATTAGTTTGTTTCCTGAAGTAAAACTTCCACTTTCGGTACACTTTGTTATAGGTTTTGTATCATTTAGGCCTTCTATATTTAATACCAAATTACTTTTAAATATTGTTAAATCATTTAATCTATTCTCCATCTCTTTGGTTATTGTAGCTTTAACATCTTGAGATAAAGCATCACCATTTATAAATTCCCAACTTACTTCATTGTAATAGGTTATTCCATATTTAAACCATCCTCCATTATAACTACTGGCATTATAATTTTGATCCGTATTTACTAGGTTAGATTTGAATACATTTGCAATATAACCTTTTTGAGTAATTGTTACATTTGCCCTAGCATCTCCATTTATTACTGTTAGTTCTTTACATGTAGAACTTAGGTTTGTCCAGTTATTGCATTTCATATCCTTTTTAGGACTAGCAGGAGGAATGGTACACTTTTTATCACTTTTAACTTTGATTTTTAATGTTGTTGTTCCTGCTGGTACAGCCCAGCTTCTATAAATTTTTGCATATTTATCAGTCCCTGGTATCAATCCAGTAGATGAAGTTCGTATAATATAATCACCAGGACCACAATTATATCCGCTACAAATGCTAGCATCTATTCTCTTATCTCCATATAATGCATATTCATTATTTTGTATATAGTCTTCTACCAATTTCCAGTCATTTCCATCAATTAATCTTGGCATTCCATTGTGTACTGTTACATATACTTTGTTTTTTGAGCTTGACCCATTTTCTATTTCAATTTTTGCGTTGCTTTTATTCTTTAATACATCATCATAATAGTATATATGACTTCCAGCCCAAAATTTTCCTTCACGTTGAATTGTTTTAGCTTTTCCTTTTCTGCCTTGAGTTCCATCACAATTAGTTCCATAGTTGTTACGCTTATTTGTAAAATCATCGTTTGTTGCATATAGTAAAAACTCCACCTCCTCATCTGAAGTTATATTTAATGACGAGGTGTCAAACTCTATATGAAAACCTATATCTTCATATAAACACTGTGTTGTTTCACTACCATTAGCATTTACTCCTTTACAGCTGTTTGCATCATATTGTTCTGTTAAATGATTATAATTATTAGTATATTCTTCTTCTACATTACCATTTCTTTTATCGTAAAACTGCATATAGTAAAAATTATAAGTTTTTAATTTTTGATCTGATGTTGTTATATTTTTATCTTTATACAATAGATTTTTTAAATATATTTCTTTACCACTAGTGGTGGTTGCAACAATCATTATTTCTTGACCGCCACCATATGGTCCACCATATGTATATTTCTTAACATCTTTTGAATTATTTGTAAAATGAATAAAAGCCCAACCTTCAAAAGCTATTTTCGCTCCACCTTGGCCATTGTCTGTTACTGTTATATTTGTCATTTCATATATTAAATCTCCACAAGCTGCTTTTACTGTATTTGAAAATGATATGAATAATACTATAATCATTATTATATAGAGGTTCTTTTTCATTCTAATACACCTCTTTTTCTTCTTTTTCTTAGTAGTAATAAAATTATTAGAATTACTACTAGGGTTATTAATAAATATAATTGATATTTTGTTATGAATTCAACTATATTAGTTGTTATTTTACTTATTTTATCTTTCTTAGTAGTATTGTTAGATTTATTTGTATCAAAATTAGCTACTTTATTTATTTTTCTATATTCAGTAACTTTTGTTTCAAATGTATCATAATCAACGTATGTATTATAATATTTTCCACATAATGGGAAATCATCACCATCTATACCTTTACATAATGGATCTAATGAATATGTATTAAATCTAGGAATATTAACTTTAATTTCCGATACAGGGATACCACATTTTGTTGACATAATATAGTATTTATAAGTTCCTGTTTCTGTATTAAAAGATATAGTACTACTATTATCTTCTGCTTTGATTTCTTCATCATATATTGTTTTTATATAAAGATCTTTATTTATGTTTTTAAAAGTAATTAGGAAGTGATTGTATTCTAGAACACCACCTTCTACTTCTACAGCTCCTAAATGTTTATAAGTAACCATTATTTTATCTGCTTCTTTAGATAGAGAGGATAGTTCTTCTTTAGTACAATCTGCATAGGTATAAGAAAAGCTAAATATAAATAATAGAATTGTAAATATTATATATTTAAGTTTACTCATACTATACCTCCTACTATCTATATATTCTCTTATAATCATACCATTTTTTATATAAAATTAAAAGTATTTTTTGCAATTTTCTTGAAAAAATGGTATGATTATATTGGTGATTATATATGAAAGATAAAAATAAAATTTATTTATATTTATTAATAGGAGTTTTAGTTCTAGTAGTTATATTCTTTTCTTATCAAATGTTTTTTAAGAAAAGTAATTTAAAGAGTTTAGCTTATGAAGAAATAATTGAAAAAATA
>JABLTL010072757.1_pt1 | contig 28903 bp, 19 predicted proteins | sample 7160151 | NCBI WGS metagenome assembly JABLTL01 (sample SAMN14651223, study PRJNA627086) | human gut metagenome | isolation source: feces | host: Homo sapiens
AGAACTGTCGTAAATGAGAAAGTTCTGTTATTTAAAATTATCTATGATTACTATTTTCATCTTTATAATGTTTAATGTGTTTACTTGAAGCATTTGAATTCTTCACTCTTCACTATTCTATAGCTCTTCTGCAATATGAATAGCCTTGGTCAAGGCTCCCAATTTGTTGTTGCATTCTTCCAACTCATACTGGTCGTTGCTCTTTGCCACGACGCCACTTCCTGCCTGGAACCACAGTTCACCGTTACGGCTGATAAAGGTTCTGATGACAATAGCCTGGTTCAAGTCGCCATTGAGTCCGATGAAACCGATGCAACCGCCATAGGCACCTCGGTTGTGCGGCTCCAGCTCTGAGATAATCTGCATGGCTCTCACCTTGGGCGCTCCACTCAATGTTCCTGCCGGGAAGGTATCGATAAACGCCTTGATATGATCGGCCTGCTCATCAAGCGTGCCGCTCACCCGACTCACCAAATGAATCACATGGCTATAGAACTGCATGTCCTTATAGAAATCAACCTTTACTCCATGACAGTTGCGGCTCAAGTCGTTGCGTGCCAAGTCCACCAACATCACATGCTCGGCATTTTCCTTGGGATCGTTGCGCAGGAACTCTGCTGCCTTGCGGTCTTGCTCCATGTTGCCTGTACGCTTGGTGGTTCCTGCTATTGGGTCGATGAAAGCCTTGTCACCGACAATGCGGTTGTGGGTCTCGGGCGATGAGCCGAAGATGCGGAAACCGCCAAAGTCGAAGTAGAAAAGATAAGGTGACGGATTGATGCTGCGAAGGGCTCGATAGAGTTTGAAGTCATCGCCCTCATATTTCTGCACAAACCTGCGACTTACCACAATCTGGAACACATCGCCTCTCAGACAATGCTGTATGCAACGGCGTATATTGGCCTTATGCTCCTCATCGGTAAGGGTGGAAGTAGTCTCGCCTACAGGATGGAAATCGTAAGGTTTCACATTGGCCTTGTTGATGGCTTTCATGAGCGCATCGAGCTCTGCCTCCTCACCGAGGGTGATGAGTTGCATGGTGTTGTTGAAATGGTCGAAGACGATGATATTCTTATACATAATATAATATATATCAGGTGCATCGTTCTTCTCCATCGTCGTATCCAGCACGGGAATGTTCTCGAAGTAGCGCACGGCATTAAAGGTTGTGAAACCATACAGACCGCAGCACTCACTGCCCTCCCCCTCAACATGAAAAGCCTGGATAAAGTCATTGAAGGCTTTCGAGATGGCGAGTTTGCATTTTTCTCCTTTGCCCTCACCGAAGGCGGGCAACTCTTTTTCCTCCACTCTTCCGTCGGGATAGGTGGCTGTCACCACTCCATGTCCTACGGCGATGCTTGCTATGGGGTGCACACCAATGAAGGAACGCGAGTTCTCTGTACCATGATAGTCGGAGCTCTCCATCAACGCCGACTGTGGATAAATATCTCGTAATCGCATATAGACTCCCACCGGTGTATAGAGGTCAGCAAGAATCTTACGTGTTTGGGTCGTATAATTAAAAGTTGCCATATTCTCCTGCCATTTCTTTATGAGACAAATAAGTTTCAACATCCTTGTCACCTCGACCGCTCACTGTCAGGACAACGACATCGTCTTTCTTGAACTTCATTTTCTTCAGCGCTGCCACAGCATGAGCACTCTCTATGGCAGGGATGATTCCCTCCATACGCGTCAACTCATAACCGGCATAGATAGCCTCGTCGTCCTTAATGGCAAGCACATGACTGCGGCCACGGGTTGCCAAGTCGGCATGCATGGGTCCGATACCAGGATAGTCAAGACCTGCGCTGATGGTAAAAGCTTCCTCTATCTGTCCGTCCTCGGTCTGCATAACGAGTGTTCTCGCTCCATGGATAATACCTTCTGTTCCGCAATGCATGGTGGCTGCTGTATAGTTGGTGTCGATTCCATGTCCTGCTGCCTCGGCAAGATAAATCTGAACGCGTTCATCATCAATATAATGATAAATGGTACCTGCCGCATTGCTGCCTCCGCCCACACAGGCGATGAGGTAATCGGGATAATCGCGACCCACCTTTTCCTGCAACTGCCATTTCAGTTCCTCGGAGATGACACTCTGCATCTTTGCCACAATGTCTGGATAAGGATGAGGACCCATGGTGCTACCTACGATATAGAAAGTATCTTGTGGATGACAGCACCAGTCACGTATAGCCTCCGAACAGGCATCACTCAAGGTCATGTTGCCCGTGCGCACAGGATTCACCTTGGCACCCAACATCTTCATACGCTCCACATTGGTGTGCTGACGCTCCACATCCGTAGCACCCATAAAGATTTCGCACTTCATATCCATCAAGGCACAGACGGTGGCTGTTGCCACACCATGCTGACCGGCTCCTGTCTCGGCGATAATACGGGTCTTGCCCATCTTCTTTGCCATCAGAATCTGGCCGATGGTATTGTTGATCTTGTGTGCTCCTGTATGGTTCAGGTCCTCACGCTTCAGATAGAGCTGGCAACCATATTTCTCGCTCATGCGTTTGGCATAATAGAGAGGTGAAGGACGGCCAACATAGTCTCTGAGCAACTGATGATATTCTTTCTTGAACTCCTCGCTCTCAATGATTGGCTTGTAAGCCTGCTGCAACTCGGTTACACATTTATATAATATCTCTGGCACATATGCGCCACCGAATTTTCCAAAAAATCCTTTATCGTCAACTTGATACATCGTGAGTTAAATGTTAAATGTTAAATATTAAATTAGACTTTCGCCCTTGTGCCACAAACGAAACAGATGAATTCTTCACTCTTCGTTCTTCACTCTTCACTTATTTTTTCAGTGCCTCAAAGAGTTCATCGAGTGCCTTGTCTGGATCGAGTGTCTCATTGAGCAAGGTAACAAACTTGCTTCCAATGATGGCTCCCGCAGCATTGTCCTGGGCACTGGTGAGAGTCTGCTTGTTGCTGATACCGAAACCTATCATTCGGGGATTGCGAAGTTTCATGCCGTTGATATGGTTGAAGTAAGCGAGCTTGGCATCTCCGAAACTGCTTTGAGCGCCAGTGATACTTGCCGAACTGACCATATAGATAAAACCGTCGGTATGCTCGTCGATAAAGCGGATTCGCTCCTCGCTGGTTTCTGGAGTTATCATCATGATGACACGAATGTCATACTTGTCGGCTATAGGTTTCACCACCTTGAGATAGTCGTCGAAAGGCAGGTCGGGAATAATGGTTCCACTCACTCCAGCCTCAACACATTCTTTGAAAAAAGCCTCGATGCCAAAGTGCATGATTGGGTTGAGATAGCCCATCAGCACAAGAGGAAGGCTTACTTCGCCCTTGATGGCTTTCAGTTGTCCGAAGAGAGTCTTCACGGTCATACCGTTCTTCAGAGCCCGCGTTCCAGCACTCTGAATGACAGGTCCGTCGGCCAAAGGGTCACTGAAAGGTATGCCCACCTCTATCATATCGATGCCATGACGTTCCATTGCCTTGATGACATCGCCCGTGCCTTCGAGAGTGGGACAACCGGCACAGAAATACAAGCTCAGCAGCTTGCGGTCTTTACGACTTTCAAATAGTTGATTTATCTTGTTCATTGTTTGTTTTTTTTACTTTTTTACCTTTTTACCTTTTCTAAAGCAAGAGGGTTCTTTTTACCTTTTTACTTTTTTACCTTTTTACCTTTACAAGGAATTGCTTGAGTTTCTCTACATCTTTGAGTGCTGGCTCAATCTCGAACTTCGAGTTGAGGTCGATGCCTATGCACTTGGGATGATGAAAGTTCTTGACACGCTCTGCATCATCGGGTCCGATGCCACCACTCAGTAGGAATGGCACATCGCCATCATAAGCCTGCAGGACTTGCCAATCAAACTGCTCACCACTTCCACCCACAGTCTTACATTTGGTGTCGAAGAGGAAGAGGTCGGCAGCTCCTACATATTCCTTATATTTTTTAATGTCTTCGGCCGAACTTACACTGATGGCCTTGATAATCTTGATTTTGGGTTTGATATCGGGGTCGATAGTGGCACGCAGGTTCTCCAATGTCTCGCGTGGTTCGTTACCGTGCAACTGAATATAGTCGAGTTTATAATTATAGACTCTTGTCACTATATTCTGAGGCATATCGTCTACAAAGACACCCACCCTGAGTGGTGTCTTTCCCATGTCGGGTGCATAGTCGGGAATAATACCAGCCCCACTGCTGAACTGCTGCACATATCGGGGTGACGGAGGATAGAAAATCAGTCCTATCATGTCGACTCCCAGTGCAGAAATATCGCGAATGTTGTCGGCATCGCGCATGCCACATACCTTTATAATCATGATGCTTTAAAGACGGTTCTACTTTTAAAATTACAAATTGGCTATAAACTCATTCAGGGCTATGCCCGGGTCGGCCTGTTTCATAAACTGCTCTCCCATCAGGAAGCCTCTGAAACCGCCTTCCTCACGAAGTCTTCTGACAACTTCCGGATTGGAGATACCGCTTTCGCTCACTCTGCATACATCCTTGGGCAACTGTTCTGCCAGGCGGAAACTGTTCTCCACATCCGTAACGAAAGTTCCGAGGTTGCGGTTGTTGATGCCATACATATCGGGGTCCAACTCAGCATATTCGAAGTCCTGGGCGTTATGCATCTCCAACAAGACTTCCAGTCCCAACTGATGCGCCATATTCATAAGATCTTTACATTCCTGCTTTGTCAGACAGGCAGCAATCAGAAGCACAGCCGAAGCACCACAATAGCGGGCTTGCAAAAGCTGATATTCCTCTACGACGAAGTTCTTATATAATATAGGTAAGGTAACACCCACATGGCGGGCCTCCTGTATATATTCGTCGTAGCCTCCGAAATAGTCGATATCGGTAAGAACACTCAATGCCGAAGCTCCATTCTGCTGATAGCCCAAAGGAATAACGCTCGCCTTGCCTTCTTTCTTGATCCATCCCTTGCTGGGCGACTTGCGCTTGAACTCGGCAATAATACCTGTGGATGATGACATCAAGGCGTCACGCATGCTGCCTCCTGGGGTAAGTCCTTCGTCAGCCTGTATCTTCCTGTCGGTCAGCGTTACCATCTGGCGTGGAGATATGAAGCGCTTGCGCTGCTCCATCTCTATTCGCTTATGAGCTACGATTTCTTCTAATATATCAGCCATGTTCTACCTTTTTTTACCTTTTTACTTTTTTTCCTTTTTACCTTTAACTATTCAGTTCCACAAATTTCTTGAAGGTGGCAAGTGCCTTGCCCGAGTCTATACTCTCGCGTGCTATTTCCACACACTCCTCAATGCTCTTCTTGCCCTTCTCCATCACCTGGATACCAAAGGCTGCATTAGCCAAAACGATATTCTTCTGGGCAGGAAGTGCTCGGTTTTCAAGTACGGCATCAAAGATGTCCTTTGCCTCCTCTTCGGTAGCTCCACCTCTAACCTCTTCCGGTTTGGCTGTCTCGAAACCTAAGTCTTGAGGTTTGAAGATACGCTCATAGTCGTTGGTTGTTACCTTGAAGTCACTGGTCAGCGAAATCTCATCATATCCATCTATACTGTTGACGATGCCATAGTCGATGCCAATCTTCTGATATACCTGGTTATAGAGGCGCATCTGGTCGAGATTGGCAACTCCGAGCAACTGACACGAAGGCTGGCTGGGGTTGACCAAAGGACCTAAGAGATTGAAGACGGTAGGAAACTGCAAGGCCTTGCGAATAGGACCGACAAACTTCATCGCCTTGGCAAACAACTGTGCATGAAGGTACACGATACCAGCCTCATTGATGGAGCGGTTGAGTTTGTCGAGATCGTCAGTGAAATGTACTCCATGATTCTGAATCACATTGGAAGCTCCACTCACCGATGTGGCGGCATAGTTTCCATGTTTGGCCACCCTATATCCGGCTCCTGCTATGACGAAGCACGAGGTGGTAGAAATATTGAATGTATTCTTACGGTCGCCTCCCGTTCCTACTACGTCTATATATCTGTCGCAGTCGAGGATGGCAGGAACTCCTGTCGCCAGAATTCCGTCACGAAAGCCCAACAACTCGTCCACGGTCACACCACGCATCTGCAAGCCTGTAAGCAAGGCTGTGATCTGTTCTTCGGGGAACTCACTCTTTGTGATGCCAACGATGATGTTCTTGGTTTCCTCACGGGAAAGTTCCTCATGATTCAACATTCTGTTCAAAATGTCCTTCATTTCCATAAGTTTTGTCTCCTATATTTTTTGTTGTTATCTTCGTTCAAACCCTCCTTCTACCTGTAACAGACCTTAAAGAAAAAAGACCTGTCGCAAGTTACGGCAGGCCTTTTCTATCTCTCTTAGGATTTTCATATCCACACACGGCTTATCGACTCACGACTGTTTCAATCTTGAGATACGCCACCACCATGCTGTTGAAGATACGAATGTTGTCATTTGCTTATTATTTATGAATAATCTTGTTTCGTTATTGTTTCGATTGCAAATTTACACTTTTTCTTTCAATCTACAAACTTTTTGTCGATAAAAATTGCAATTTCGATTATTTTTTATCACTTTCTACTCTTTTCCATCCCTCTTTCCGTTCCTATACCTTATTATATATACTCAACTTTCGCAAATAGGGTAATAAGAGAAGGTTTATCAAATATTCCTATCAATTCGCTTACTTTTTTTGTTAATTCTACTACAAATCGATATTTTTTCCTTTATTATGGTTGTTTTTTCATTTTTTATACGTAACTTTGCGCCGTTAAAAAAATTAACGTACAGAATAAAACGAAAAGAAAAAACATTTATTATGAGATTATCCACATTGGTATTGGCGGTAAGTATATGCTTTGCCCCCCCATCACTGAACACCCAAGCCAAGAGCAAGAAAAAGAGCCTTAACTTGCTGACTGCTAAGTCGGATTCCACCAAAACAGACTACGCTAAAGTCACCAAGGGCGGAAAGAAAGATACAGGCTTGTTTACTGTCATCTACAATAGCAAAAGCGGCAAGCTGTATTTTGAATTGCCCGACTCTGCATTCAGTCACCAGTATATCCTTGCCAACAGAATGGCAGCAACAAGCGACACACAGGATTTTGTGGCTGGGCAGATGATCAACACTCCTTTGCTCATACAGTTCTCAAAGGACGAACGAAACGTATATATCAATCTCATACAGAGCAACAATGTCGTTGACAAGAACGACCCTATCGCAGCTTCTTTCGACAAGAATTTCTTGAATCCCCGCATGAAGGGCTTCAAGATTGTGGCTCGCAATAACAATAATGTTGTCATCGACGTGACCTCATTCTTTGGCACCAACGAAGCTTACATCTCTCCACTGAAAGAGGTTTCTATTTTTTCTAAACTCTTCGGCGATGCCAATGCCATCAAGGGTACTTTCTCTGCCGATGCTTCCAGCATCGACTTCGTGAAGACTTTCCCTAAGAACATCGAGATAGAGAGCACCCTGTCGTTCAACACCACAGGTATGATCAAGAAGCCTTACTCTGTGAAGGTTCACCGTTCACTCTTTGTCCTGCCCGAGGATCCTATGCCTATGAGATACCAGGACAACCGAGTGGGTTTCTTCAATAACAACAAGAACATATACAGTTCTTCCAAGGACAAGGTGGAGAGCAAGACCTACATCAACAGATGGCGCCTGCAACCCAAGCCCGAAGATATGGACAAGTACTTTGCCGGCGAACTGGTGGAGCCACAGAAACCTATCGTGTTCTATGTCGACTCTGCCTTCCCTGAGAAGTGGAGAGAAACCATCAAGACGGGTATAGAAGACTGGAACCAGGCTTTCGAGCAGGCAGGTTTCAAGAATGCCATCATTGCTAAAGACTATCCCAAGAACGATCCTGACTTCGATCCAGACGATATGCGCTACAACTGCTTCAAGTATGCAGTTACATCTACCGCCAACGCCATGGGTCCAAGTCATAAAGACCCTCGTACCGGCGAGATTCTCACTGCCGACGTCATCTGGTATCACAACATCGTATCCCTGTTGCACAACTGGCGATTCATCCAGACTGCAGCTGTAGACAAGCGAGTTCGCAAGAACACCTTCGATGATGATGTGATGCGCGAGTCTATCCGTTATGCAGCAGCCCACGAGATTGGTCATACCCTGGGTCTGATGCACAACATGGGTGCCAGCTATGCTTTCGACGTTGAGCAGCTGAGAGATCCTAAGTTCACACAGCAGTATGGCACCACACCAAGTATCATGGACTATGCTCGCAACAACTACATCGCCCAGCCTGGCGATTTGGAGAAAGGCGTGCGTCTTACTCCTCCTGTTATCGGTGTATACGACAAGTATGCCATCAACTGGGGTTACAGAATCATCAAGGGCGCCAATACTCCTGAGGAGGAAGTGGCTACTCTTAACAAATGGATTGCCGAAAAAGCCAACGATAAGAAATTCCAGTTTGGCGCTCAGCAGGTTTTAGGTACTGTAGACCCAACCGACCTGACCGAGGACCTTGGAAACGACCATATCAAAGCCAGCAACTATGGTATCAGCAACATGAAGATTCTGATGAAGAACTTTGAGAACTGGACCATGGAAAAGGGCGAGAGATACGACGACTTGGAGAAACTCTATCGTGAGGTTACCAAGCAGTACACCCGCTACATCAACCATGTGGCATCTTATATCGGTGGCATCGAATATACTGAGATCAGACAGGGCGACGGTCAGGCTCAGAGTATGAACTACATCAACAAGGCACGTCAGAAGGAAGCCCTCACATGGCTGCTTGCACAGATGCGCAGCTTCGACAGTTGGCTCACACCTCATGCCCTGCTGAACAAGATGGAACTGAGTTTGGATGTCAACAAGAACATCTGCAAGCGCACCATTTCTTCACTGTTCAACCCCACAGCACTCTATCGCATCAAGGAAGGAGGAATGGTAAATGCCAACGCCAACTACACCATCGAAGGTTATATGAACGACCTGACCAACATGATCTTCAAGGCTCCTGTGGGTGGAAAGCTTTCTTATGCCGAGCAGGCTCTGCAGTCTAATGCCATCAATCTGATGATGCAGCGCACTGGCTTGCAGCCCGAGACAGGCAAGAAGACCAAGGGTCTCACCGACGACCAGTTGTGGCAGAACGACCTCGAGATGTCGCAGCAGATTTGCAATGCCAACGATATGACCGACAGCTTCGTACGTATCAATTATGGTGGCAGCATGCTCAGCGATGCTGAGACTGGTGCCCTGATGACAGGAAGCCTGCAGCGTGTACTCAACAAGTATCGTGCTTATCGTGCTACCGCTACTGGCAGCACCCGCGACTTCTACTCTTATCAGATTCTTCTCATGGAGAAGTTGCTGAACAATAAGTAACTCTACTTTCGCAAGTTCAGAAGTTTAAAGGAGTTAAGGAGTTAAAGAAGATACCGCTTCGCTCAGAAGTTAAAGCCAACAGTCTTTTTGGAAGCATACTCAGCAGTAAAGCTGTTGTCTTAACTCCTTTAACTCCCCGAATTCCTCAAAAAGAATTCTCCCCGAATTCTCCCCGAATTCTCCCCAGAACAAGTTATATATTTGAAAATAAATATTTTTATGAGAGAGAACAAAACACTGCACTACTACATGAAGTGGGCACTCATGCTTACTTTCATGTGGGTATGTCAATTTGCAAACGCCCAGGACTTCGTCAAGGGTAAGGTGATCGACCAGGCTGGTGAGCCTGTCACTGGTGCCTATGTAAGGTGGAAAGACACCAAGATAGGTGCCAGCACCGATGTGGATGGCAACTTCTCCATCCCTGCCCATCAGGGTAAGTTGGTCATTTCTTTCCTTGGCTACAAGACCAAGGAGGTAAGCGCTCAGTCTGGCAAACAGATAGAAGTGAAACTGGAAGAAGACGCCCAGCATCTCGACGAGTTTGTCGTAATAGGTTATGGTCTTCAGAAGAAATCGTCTATCACTGGTTCTATTGAGACCATCAAGGCTGACGACTTGCTCATGATGCCTACCGCCAACCTCGACAATGCGCTTACCGGACAGGTGGCTGGTCTGCAGGTTATGACTTCTACAGGTGACCCAAGTACAGCCAAGGAGGCTGCCCTTCATATCCGTGGTATTAACTCAGCACCTTTGCTCGTTATCGATGGTGTGCCAAGATTCGGTACGAACACTTCCGATGGCGAGACTCGTCTTTCCGACCTCAACCCCGATGATATCGAGAGTATCACCGTATTGAAAGACGCTGCAGCTGCTGCCGTATATGGTGCACGTGCCGCTAATGGTGTTATCCTCGTACAGACCAAGCGTGCTGAGGGCAACCAGAAGTTGCGCATCAACTATCGTGGCCAGTACAACCTCCAGGAAGCTACCAAACTGCCTGAGTTCCTCGATGCCTACGAGTTTGCCAAGCTTCGCAATCAGGCTATTGCCAATTCACCTTCCAGCACCCTGGCTCCTTATACAGAGGAGCAGTTGGAAGAGATCCGCACTCACTCCAACCCCAACGTCTATGGCGACAGCAACCTCTTAGACTATCTCGACAAGACGGGCTATTCTACCACTCATGCTGTTTCGGCAAGTGGCGGCAACTCTTACGTAAAATACTATCTCTCGTTAGGCTATGCCAACTCCAAGGGTCTCTATAGTGGTGTAGGCCGCGACCGTATCAACTACTCCATGAAGCTGGATGCCACCCTTACCAAGGGGCTTGTTCTGTCTGTCGACTATACGGGCGCCAACTCTAACGCCAAGAACAGCAGCTACACAACCCTCGATGCTGCATACAGCTATTCTCCCCTCCAGGTATACGAGTTTACCAATGGCGAGTTGGCAAGTATCGATGGTAGCAACCCACTCATCAACCTTCGTGGCTTGGGCGGATACATCAAAGATCTGTCAAGAATGGGTACTGTGAATGTCAACCTGCGATGGGACATCCCTTGGGTAAAGGGTCTGAATGCCTATGTACGTGGAACCTTCGATGACAACCATCGTATAGAAAAGAGATACAGCACTCCTGTAACTCTCTACACCTACGATGCCACTACAGAAGAATTTGCCATCGACCAGAATACGGTTTATCCTAAGGCTAAGACAACCTTAGAGCAGACCGACCGTTTCTATAAGAGTCAGCTCTATGAGGCGGGTATCAACTACAACAACACCTTTGCGGCAAAGCATACCGTAGGTGCCACACTGGTCATGAACTATCAGCGACTCAACAATCAGTATATGATAGGCAAGAACCTCGACAAGACTTCTGTGCCCGAGACCATGGGTGTGGCCAAGAGCTCAACTCTCTCTGGTAATGAGACGATCAACGAGCGTGCCTCTACTATCGGCCGTCTCAACTACAGCTACGCCAACAAGTACTTTGCTGAGTTCAGTTTCCGTGTCGACGGTTCTACCAACTTCTCACCCTCCAACCGATGGGGTTTCTTCCCATCATTCTCTGGTTCATGGGTTGTCTCTAATGAGGAATTTTTCAAAGCCTGGAAGCAGGGCGTTATCTCCAACCTCAAGCTGAGAGCCTCTACCGGATGGTTGGGTAATGACGGTTTGGTGGGTGCATACTCATATCTGAAGAACTACACCGAGTCTGCCAACTATGGTTACAGCTTCGGCAGCAAGGGTTCTGCCTCAAGCGTTTACCGTCCAGGATTCACCCTCATGAGTTATCCTAACACCGATCTGTCATGGGGAAAGACCCACGACTATAACTTCGGTTTGGACATGGGCTTCTGGAACGGACGCATCGGTGTGTCTTTCGATTACTTCGTACGTTACGAGACCGACAAGATCACATCAGCACCCGACTATCTCTTCCCTCCTTCGACAGGTACCGACGGAGCTTATCCTTCTGAGAACTTCAGCAAGTTGAAGGCATGGGGCTGGGACTTCACCATCAGCCACAAGAACACCATCGGCAAGTTCAAGTACAACATGTCAATCAACCTGTCAAAGAGCAACGACAAATACCTCGACTTCGGCGACGAGAGCAGCCAGTTGCCCAACCTTCGCCGTAAGGGAACCAGCAGCATGGTATGGCAGATGTATCAGGCAGCAGGTCTGTTCCAGAGTCAGGAAGAAATCGACAACTGGCCACTCGACCAGGACGGACAGGGTAATGCAACCATCGCTCCTGGTGACATCAAATACATCGACCAGAACGAGGATGGTGTTCTCGACTCTCATGACTATATTTACGTCAAGAACTCTTCACAACCCGACATGGACTTCAGCTTCCGTTTCGGAATGCAATACAAGGGTTTCTTCCTCAATGCCATCTTCCAGGGCGAGTCTGGATACAAGCAGAACATTACCGACTACTATACATTGGAGAACGGTACCCTGCCTAAGTATCAGAAGTATCACCTTACCGACAGTTGGTCAGAGAGCAATCCTTCTGGCAAATATCCGCGCGTGAAGATTGCCACATCCAACGACAACAACCGCAAGAAGTCTACATTCTGGATTGAGGACTGTAATTTCGTGCGCCTCAAGTTGCTGAACCTCGGTTACAACTTCCCAGGCAGCATCGTCAAGAAGATGAGCCTCTCTTCGCTCAGCATCGCTTTGCAGGCAAGCAACCTCTTCACCATCAGCAGTCTGAAGAGCATGGACCCAGAGTCACTCCGTGGCTACCCTATCCAGCGTTCTTACGGTGTAACTCTCAACTTAGGTTTCTAACGAGACCACATTATATTATATATAGAACACAGAAAGTATGAAAATACAATTCAATAGAATCATAACCATCATTACACTCGCAGCCACCACCGGTGTGCTGACGAGTTGCGACAGCCTGTTCAGGGATGCTCCTCTCGACAAGATTTCCGAGAAGTCGGTATGGAGTAATCCTCAGCTTCTCGACGAATACGAGAACTCTTGGTACAGATGTATGAGCAATGGCTTCAGCACTTATGTTCCCAGCATTTCATTGGTGAAGAGTAAGTCAAGATATTATATGCCTTGGTTTGGCGACCAGATTAGCGTGGGTAAAAGCTCTTACTACAACGCCGGCTATGGCGACTTACTGAAAGGCAACAGCCAGGAGATTACCAAATGGGCTGCTAATGTATGGAGCAACTACTTCACTCAGATTCAGTCTATCAACACCTTGCTGGAAAATTTAGGTAATATCAGCAATGGCGACCAGAAGAACCGCATCATCGGTGAGGCGCACTTCATGCGAGGCTATTACTATTATATGCTGTGGAGAATGTTTGGCGGTGTAACCCTCATCGACCACACTTATAATCCACTCATCAAAGAAGAGAAGTTCCCACGTGCAAGCTATCAGCAGATGGTAGACTTCATCGTGGCTGAGGCCGATGAGGCTGCCAAGTATCTTCCCCAGGCTCACGCCACTACCGAGACAGGTCGCGCCACCAAGGGTGCAGCTATCATGCTCAAGGCTAAGACTTACCTCTGGGCTGCCAGTAAGGTATTCCAGAACAAGGGTGAGGAACTTACCTACTTAGGTTTTTCCGACGACCAGTCACACGTCATGCTGGAGAAGGCCAAGAAGGCTTACGAAGACCTCTTCGCTCTGAACCAGTACAGCCTCATCCCTATCTCTGCCACCACACAGGACGATATTCGCGATGCCTATCGCAAAATCTTCCTGACCAAGAACTCACAGGAGTCTATCTTCGAGGTACAGCATTCTGATGATGGCGACTTTGCCAACAAGTTTGGTCATAAGCTCGACAGAGACGCAGCCTCTCCTTTCTTTACAGGTACGACAGCAGCCTACACTCCTACCCAGAACCATGTGGACGAGTATGGCATGCAGCCTGGCAAGACCTACGATGCACAGCATCCATACAACAACAGAGACTATCGTTTCTATGCCAACATCCTGTATGATGGATGTACCTACCGCAACCACGTGATGGACATTCATTATACAAACCGTACTGCCGGTGTCGACCTTACGCCTTATGGTACTTCTACGTCGGCTGCCGTAACCTTGACTGGTTATTACATGGGCAAGTTTGTTGATCCAAGCCAGACTATCGACAACAACGACACCTATGCCAGCAAGCAGAACTACATCATCTGGCGATTTGCAGAGGCACTGCTCGACTATGCTGAGGTTTGCTACGACTTAGGAAACACAGACTTGGCAAAGGAGTATGTCAACAAGACCCGTCAGCGTGTTCACATGCCAGACATTGAGAATCCAACACTCGACGACATCAAGAACGAGCGTCGTGTGGAAATGGCTTTCGAGGAAACCACCTACTGGGATCTCTTCAGATGGGGTGTGGCAGAGCAGAAGATGAACGGCGAGACCAATCCTCTGAAGGGTATGCGTGTCGACGTAACTGTGGTAAACAACGAGGTGGTAAACACCAAGTACACCATCAGCAACGTAAACCGTTTCCCTAAACGTGTGAGAGTCTTCGACAAGAAACAATACTATCTGCCCATTCCTTGGAGCGAGATCAAGTATCACGGCATTGCCCAGAACCCAGACTGGACAGAACAATAAAAAGAGCACTATTCATATATAGCCGTAATAAAACACTCAATATAAACAACGGATAATAGTTCTTTCGTCAGCAAAATGCTGACGAAAGAACGTTCCTTAACAAAAAACATCATCTTTATGAGAAAAATTTACTTAGCATGGGCGCTGTTACTCAGCGCTATCGGAGTTCAAGCACAGGAGTACAATCTTTTTCCTGCTTCAGTAGTCGACGAAAATGGCTGGTTGTGGTTCAACAACCAGGAGATCGTTGACCAGTACGTTGGTGTCTGCAATGAAGAAGACTACAAAGTAGACCCTGAAGGCAAAATCATCCAGATGGTTTATGCTGACCAAATACCAACATATCCTCAAACTACAGTTGAACCAGATGCGATTGGATACGGAAAAGGCGGCGAGTTGGGTGCAGATGGTTACAAGAAAGGAGCTATCATCTTACCTGCAGCAAGTGCATCAAATTCACCAAATGGTGGTGGAATTGTTCTTTGCCTGCCATCATGCTCTACATTCAGCATAAATGTTTCATGCTCGGGATCCATCTACTGCCAACTTTTAAGCACAGACAAAGCAGGCACTATGTTCGGTGATTATGAAGTGCGCAAAGCATATAGCATGTTCAACAAGTTTGCAGGTGCAGGCAACACCACGGTTACAGGCCTTGAAAAACAAACAAATGGCTACAACGAAATTACAATTAAGTCAGACAAACCTGTATATGCATACTTCCGCAACATCACAAATAAAGAGGTTTATATCCACGGCATCAAGGTGACCACTCCTAAACAGGAGACTGCAGGCATTGCCAACATACAGACACAGAATACAGCCGCGCAGGAGGTATATACTATTGATGGCGTCAAGGTAGGTAATACCTTGAAGGGTCAGAAGCAGGGCTTGTACATTGTCAAGCAGGGTAACAACATCAAGAAGGTCATTAAATAAATGACCACAAACTTTTATATTTATCAACGTAAAACACAACAAGTATGAAGAAATTCTTTACACTTTTGTTGGCTGTCATCAGTACAATGACAGCCCTCGCACAGACAGAACCTGCCATTGAATTGCAGGCAGAGGTAGATGGTAACACCAGAACTCTTACTATCGGACTGGCAACGGAAGGAACAGTACAGATAGACTGGGGTAATGGAGAGAAAGTCACATCAGAAAACATTCCAGCATACGATGGTTGGAATCAAGTAGACGTCTATGGTACCGTATCGGGTGAGGGAAAAGTAAAAATCTATGGCGATAACATCGTTTATTTCGAATGTTCATCAAGAGTAGATGGTGCCCAAGTATTGTCATTGGATGTTACGAAGGCTACAGCCTTGAAAGATTTGACTGCCAATACCAACAAGTTGACATCGATCGACTTGACCAAGAACATAGAGTTGACTAAGCTGACCATCAACAACAATCAGTTGACAAATATTGATATCAGCAAGTGTACCCAATTGACAACTTTGGATATTAACAATAATCTCTTGACAGCAATAGATATTACCAAAAATCAGGCATTACAGACTCTCAGAATCGGACAAAACAAACTTACTGGCGAATTGGATTTATCCACCAATCCAACCATCAAGTCTGTATATGCACAGACAAATGAATTAACCTCGGTTAAGATAGGTAATAACACGGCATCTAAACCAACCTTCAGCTTTAACGAGAATAAGCTCACCTCCTTTGATGCTACAGGTATTAAAGATGCAGGTAATGCAACTCTGTTCTTGATAAGCAACCAGTTGACAGAAATCACACTGCCCAGTGCCAAGATGAGGATTTTGAACATCTTTAAGAATAACTTCACATTGGCTACGCTCCCTGCTCCAACCGTTGCCAAGACATTCAACTATGCACCACAGAACAACTATGTCATTGCAGAATCTTACAAGGTAGGAGATGTACTCGACCTCTCATCACAGACAAGTGCCACTTTGAACACCCAATTTGCTGTTTACAAGTCAGACAAAACTGCTCTGACAGAAGGCACAGACTACACGGTTGCTGACGGTAAAATTACCTTCCTCACTGCACAGGATGCCGTATATATCACCATGACTTCGACTTTGTATCCTAAGTTTACAGGCACTAACATCTACAAGACTACCGTCACAAAGGTAGAAGGTTCTACAGGCATCAACGCTGTAACAGCTCAGGGAGTGAAGGTAAGCACAGCAGGTAATGAGATTTCTATCTCTGGACTTTCACAGGGCGACGCTGTAACAGTAGCCAACTTGGGTGGTGCTGTGGTAGCTAACTTCCACGCCAACTCTGCCAATGCTCATGTTCAGGCTGCAAAGGGTCTGTATATCGTCAGCATCAACGGCAAGGCGATCAAGGTAGCCCTCTAATAATTTTATTTCATAAAGTGCCACATCGCATGGGCGAAACATCTCATGGGATATGGCACTTTTTACAATCCAACAAGTACGACTATGAAGAAGTCTTTAGCACTAACCATTCTTTGTCTCCTCTTTGCCTTCCAGGCAGGAGCATTCAACAAGAACACAGGAACCGTTGGCAACACGGTGTGCTTTGTGCGCTTTGCCGACGAGGATGCCAGTATTTTTGAACATACGATAGACACCTATCAGAACCTGTTCAACGGCAGCAATGCTACCGACAACTCGGTATACAACTATTTCCGTCAGGCTTCCTACAACCAGTTGGAATGGAAGAGTTCCTTCTATCCTGTTACTACTGACACCAAGATTGTGTCTTACAAGACACGTTACGAAAGAGCATACTACCAGAAGTATGATGCCACATTGCGTCCCTCTGGCTACAACTCAGACACCGAGGGTGAAGCACGCATGCAGGCATTGGTAAGAGAAATAGCCAACTATATAGAGAAAGACGTGGCTGAAGCTACCGACATCGACAAGAACGACGATGGCTACATAGATAACCTGTGCATCATCTTCAGCGGACAATCAGAACTGAGCAACAAGCGAGGCATCCTCTGGCCACAACGCAAGGACTTGGCTTTGCCTGATGAAAAGGCTATCTATATAAAAGGTAAGAAGTTGGTGGGCTACATCATGGTTTTCGACGAGGCTAATGGTTATGAGAACTTCGAAGGCATCGCCCTCAACACCGGAGTCCTTTGCCATGAGATGTCTCACTCATTGGGCACCTACGATCTGTATCATGCTTCAGGAAGCCTCAACCCTGTAGGAATATGGGACTTGATGTCAGACAATCAGCTCGTAGCTCAAAACATGACAGCCTACACCAAGTATCGCTACTGTAAATGGATTGACGAGATACCAGAGATTTCCAAAGCTGGTACCTACACCTTGAACCCCGTAGGTGGCAGCAGCAAAGAAAACATTGCTTATAAAATCAAACCAGTAGGAAGCGATGAATACTTCGTAGTGGAATATCGCAAAAAGGAAGGTTTCGACAAGAGTCTTCCTGGTTCGGGTCTGCTTATTTACAGAATCAACCCTGCCTACACTGGAGGCAACGTCAACTATAATGGCACTACCCGACTCGATGAACAGTACATCTTCCGTCCTAACGGAACCATCACATCGGATGGTGATATCACAAAGGCTTTCTTCAGTGCCGAGAGTGGAAGAACTGCTTTTGGTGGCGAGGCTACAGCCAAACCCTTCTATAGCAATGGCAAGCAGGCACCTTTTGCCATCAGCAACATTTCTACTTGCGGAAGCACCATCTCGTTCTATCTCCACGAATCTACCAACCATCTTTCTTTGAGCAAGAAAGAGATTACCTTGGCTGGAGGCGCACAGAGTTCGGCTACAGTAACCATCTCCTCTGACGAGACTTGGACTATAGAGAACCTTCCTACATGGATCACTGTGAGCCATACTGAGGGTACAGGAAATGCAGAGGTCACCTTCACTGCGAACAGCGAGAACAATGAGCCACAAAACAGAACGGCTACCATCATGGTGAAGACTGCCAGCACGGAGGCAACACTGACCATCACCCAGTTGTCAAACATCGTAACAGCTCCATCGCAACTGACAGGAAGTGTACAAGACGACGGCATCCATTTGTCTTGGACTGCGGCTTCGGCTGGCGAGACACTTCTCTACGATAACTTTGAGAACACAGAGAATCCCAATGGCTGGATTGTCAGCACTTCGGGCGATCGTGGATGGAGATGGGAGAAAGGCGACCCCAACAAGGGCTTTTACCGACCATACGAGGGAAGCTATGCTGCTACAATGTATTCCGCATGGGAGGATATTCACCAAGATGAATATTTCACATCTAAGACCTTCGCTTACGGCAAGACGCTGAGCTTCTATTCTCGTACTCCAGCAGCAGGGAAAAAACCCACAAACCCACAGTATTATAATGTGGAGGTAAGCAAGGACAACGGAAAGTCATGGACACCCATTTTCAATGCTTGTACTGATTTAGCCGCATCGGTGGCAGGCAAGTACACCAAGGTTACCCTCGACCTCTCGGATTATCAGTCAGCAGAAATGCAGATCCGATTCCACTGCTATGATACAGACAACATGGGGTTGAGCTACTACTGGCAAATTGACAACCTCGAAATCTTGGGCAGCGGTTCCAACAATATCACTGGATACAACGTGTATCGAAACGGCATCAAGATTGCCACCAGCACAGCGACCGACTATGTTGACCCTGCTCCTTTGGATGGCACCAACACCTATGCAGTAAGTGCCACAGGAAGCTTTGGGGAAAGCAGTCCATCCAATAGTGTTGAGTTGCAGTTTACATCGACAGGCATCTCTACTCCTACTACACAAGGTCTTCAGGTAATGGGAGTTTACGACTGTCTGGGTCGTCGCATCAACAGCAAGGAGATGCAACGCGGACAAATCTACATCGTCAAGTATGCCGATGGAAAGACTAAAAAGGTAAGTAAATAAACAAGACTTCTTCCTCCCCCTATCATGGGGACAACAACCTCTATGCCAAGCGGCTTCGATGGCAGATGAAAGCGGCTTCGATGAGCAACGAAAGCAATTGCGTTGGGCATCGAAGCCGCTTGCATTTTTTTAGAATATTCTTCTGCTGAAATATAATAAAGTGGCAAAGGCGTCGTTATATTAACAAAAGCAAGAACTTAAAATATAATAAAACGCCTATGAAGCAATATTCTACTTCTGATGAAATGAGACCGTCGAGAAAGACTATCAATATGATCAAACAGATAGCCTACACTTATCGCGCTATCAAAATGAATGGACGTTATGAGGCGTTCTGCCTCAACTAAAATAAGAACAAAGAATGAAACCAATCATATCCCCATCTCTGTTGTCAGCCAACTTTATCGACCTGAGAAGCGACATAGAGATGATCAACAAGAGCGAAGCCGACTGGCTTCATCTCGACGTAATGGACGGAGTTTTCGTGCCCAATATCTCTTTTGGATTTCCTGTCATCGAGGCGGTGTCAAAGGTATGCACCAAGCCTCTCGACGTGCATTTCATGATTGTCCACCCAGAGCAGTACATAGAGCAGACTGCCAAGGCGGGCGCAATGATGATGAATGTGCACTACGAGGCATGCACCCACCTTCACCGTACCATACAGCAGATTCATGCCGCTGGAATGAAAGCCGGTGTAACACTGAACCCATCCACACCTGTCTGCGTGCTCGAAGACATTATCTGCGATGTGGACATGGTGCTGCTGATGAGTGTGAATCCTGGCTTCGGCGGACAGCAGTTCATTGAGAACACCATAGGCAAGCTGGCACGACTGCGCCAACTCATCAAGTCATCCGGCTCGAAAGCACTGATAGAGATCGATGGTGGCGTGCAGGCAGAAACGGCTCCCCGCCTGATAGAGGCTGGTGCCGATATTCTGGTGAGTGGCAGTTATGTGTTCAAGAGCAAAGACCCTCTTGCCACCATCCACGGTCTTAAAACATTGTAATATTCGAGAAGACATCGTGCTCCTTAGCCATACGACGTAGGTTAAGGAGTGCGTAACGCATTCTGCCAAGACTGGTGTTGATGCTTACATTCGTAAGTTCGGCGATTTCCTTGAAGGACAACTGCTGGTAATAACGCATATACACCACTTCCCTCTGGGTAGGTGGCAGCAGGTTGACCATCTTCTTAACATCCGACATCACCTGTCCCCGCACGATAGTGTTCTCCGCATTATCGAAGACCACGTATTCGTCTCTTATCTTCGACATATCGTTGTCATCGGGAGTCTCCACGATGTTCTGCAATCTGTTGTCGCGATACATGTCCATCATCACATTGTGGGCTATGCGCATGCACCAAGCTAAGAACTTACCATTGGGCACATACTGGCGCTGCTGCAGTTTGGTAACCACCTTGACGAATGTCTCCTGAAAGACATCATTCGCCTTTTCCTGGTCGTGAACCACAAACATGATATAGCCGAACAGTTTCACCTCGTTGCGAGACAGTAACAAATCGAATGCCCGATTGTCGCCCTCGACATAAGCCAAGGCGAGTTGCTCATCGGTCATTTCTTCGAGTTTTCTCATTTTTCTAACCTCTTTAGTTTCTTCAAGTAGAAATCTTAATCTATAGGCTATTTGTTTTTATTGTGTTAGGAATGTTAAAAATCACTGCAAAGATAGTACTTTTATCAAAAACCACCAAACAAGAAGACTTTTTTATTATCTTTCACACTATTTTTTAACAATTAGTGGCTGAGGAGATGAGTGATAACTTCTATAACTTCTGAACTTGCTAAAGTTCAATTATATATATACCAAAAAGAGGTTGGTGCAGGATGCACCAACCTCGTGATAATGATTTCAATAAAGAAAATTGAAATCTTATAAAAGATGCTGCAAATATAAACTTTATTATTGAGAACTCCAAGCTTTTTTGACGGAAAATGAGTTTTTTAACATTGTGTACGCAACCATTACCAAATAAATTCATTATCTTTGTGGCGAAAATAACAACTACAGTATTAATCATTATCTATTTTAAAGCAAATTATGAGATACTTAAAGACACTATTGCTCGCTCTCCTATTTCCAGCTTGCGCCTTTGCAGCAGGATGGGACGACAATGAGTACAAGCGTATCGAGCAGAGCATCCAATTGCCAAAAATTGCCGAACGCCAGTTCCTTATCACATCTTTTGGTGCCAAGACTACAGCTACGGCTGCACAAAACCAAAAGGCCATCAACAGAGTCATCTCTCTTGTCTCCAAGAAGGGAGGCGGAAAGGTGATCATCCCTAAGGGTACCTGGAACACTGGAGCCATTGAGTTGAAGAGCCATGTCAACCTCGTTCTTGAGGAAGGCGCCACCCTTCACTTTGCCTTCGAGCCTAAGCTCTATCCCCTGGTACGTACCTCTTGGGAAGGTCTGGCTTGCTGGAACTATTCTCCCTGCATCTATGCCTACAAGGCTACCGACATTGCCATTACCGGTAAGGGAACCATCGATGGAGGTGGCAACAACGACACCTTCTGGCAGTGGAATGGCAGCCCTCGTTTCGGTTACAAGGAGGGTGTTACCAAAGAGAGCCAGAAGTTGGGCTCACGCAGCAAACTGCTGAAGATGGCAGAGGACGGTGTGCCTTTCGACGAGCGTAAGTTCGGTATGGGCTATGGCTTGCGTCCTCAGTTGGTCAACATGGTACACTGCGAGCGCATCCTTATCAAGGATGTCAAGATGATCAACTCGCCTTTCTGGGTCATCCATCCACTGCTCTCCAAGAACATCACGGTAGACGGTGTGTATGTATGGAACGAAGGACCTAACGGTGACGGTTGCGACCCTGAGGCTTGCGAGAATGTACTCATCCAGAACTGCGTGTTCCATACCGGCGACGACTGCATCGCTATCAAGAGCGGTCGCAACAACGACGGTCGTCTCTGGAACCAGCCTTCCAAGAACATCATCATCCGCAACTGCAAGATGGAAGACGGCCATGGCGGTGTGGTGATAGGAAGTGAGATCTCGGGTGGCTGCGAGAACGTATATGCCGAAAACTGCGTGATGGACTCTCCACACTTGGAGCGCATCCTGCGTATCAAGACCAACAACTGCCGTGGCGGTCAGGTGCAGAACATCAATATGCGCAACGTCGTCGTGGGTCAGTGCAAGGAGGCTGTGGTGAAGATCAACCTCGACTACGAGAGAAAAGAAATATGCTATCGTGGTTTCGAACCTATCGTGAACAATGTGAATGTAGAGAACGTCACCTGCCAGAAGAGCGACTACGGCGTGCTGATTATCGGCCGTGACTCTTTGGAGAATGTCTACGACATCAATATCAAGAACTGTAAGTTCGATGGTGTAGTGAAAGAGCCAGTCAAGATCACCGGCAAGACCCGCAACGTGAAGTTCGACAACCTCGTCATCAACGGCTCCCTCGTTCTCAACAAGGAAGACCAGCCCTACAAGAACTATAGCGAATGGCTCACCTACAGCGAGATGAAGCGTGTACCCCACTCTTACCTGCTCGACTTCAGCAGCAAGCCCAAGTGGAGCTATGTGATGGGTATCGAGATGGAGGGAATGCTCGACACCTACGAGCACTACAAGGAAGGCAACAATGCCATCCTCGACTACCTGAAGGAATATCCTGCCAAGATGATCGATGAGAAAGGCAACATCACTGGCTACAAATACGAAGACTTCAACCTCGACAATGTGCGTACTGCCAAGTTCATCCTGCGCATGCACAACCTCTTCCCTACCAAGGGAACAGAGAAAGCACTGAAGACACTCTTCAAGCAGTTGCAGAACCAGCCTCGCACCAAGGAGGGAGTTTACTGGCACAAGGCTATCTACGCCAACCAGGTATGGCTCGACGGTATCTTCATGGGACTGCCTTTCTACTGCAACTATGCCGTACAGACCATGAAGCCCAAGAAGGCAGAGAAGTATCTCAACGATGCGGTAGACCAGATGGTAAAGACCGACTATCGCACCTACGATGAGAAGACGCAGCTCTGGAAGCACGCATGGGACGAGACCCATCAGCAGTTCTGGGCAAACAAGAAAGACGGCAAGAGCCAGCACTGCTGGGCAAGAGCCTTGGGATGGTATGTGATGGCTATGACCGAGTGTCTCGACGCCATGCCCGAGAACTACGCACGCCGCCAGGAGGTGATCGACCTGCTGAACAAGGCGATGAAGAGTGTGGTGAAGTACCAGGACAAGAAGACGGGTGTATGGTACGACGTGCTCGACGTGAAGAGCGACAAGAACTATCTGGAGAGCACAGCCTCTTCGATGTTTGCCTATGTGCTGCTCAAGGGCTACCGCAAGGGCTACCTCTCTGAGGAATATCTCAAGGCTGGCGTGAAGGCATACAATGGTATCTTGAAACAGTTTATCAAGGTAAACGCCGACAAGACCATCAGTCTGACACGCTGCTGTGCAGTAAGCGGCTTGGGCCCTGGCCCTGGCCCATACGTCAAGAAGCCCAACTACAAGCGCGACGGCAGCTTCGAATACTATATGAGCGAGCCTATCCGCGACAACGATGCCAAGGGCGTGGGTCCTTTCATCTGGGCAAGTCTCGAAATGGAACAGCAGGGACTTATCAAGTAACTCTATAAAAACAATCAGGCTAACAAATGAAGAAATCATTATCTATCATTGCAGCCTCACTCATCAGCATATCTACCATGGCACAGGCTCCGGCTTTTCCAGGAGCCGAAGGCCATGGTAGATTTGTTACTGGAGGAAGAGGCGGTAAAATCTATCACGTAACGAATCTCAACGACAGCGGAACAGGATCTTTCAGAGAGGCTGTCAAGTCGGGCAAAAGAATCATCGTCTTCGATGTGGCGGGCGTCATCGCCCTGAAGTCTGACTTGAAGATAGCAGACAACATCACCATCCTCGGACAGACTGCTCCCTCGCCAGGCATCACCCTGCGCTATTATACCGTTCAACCGGGTAGCAACAATATCATCCGTTTCATCCGCATTCGCCGTGGACAGGAGAAGAACATCAACGACGGTGCTGATGCCTCATGGCAGCGCAACAAGACGGGTATCATCTTCGACCACTGCTCCTTCAGCTGGAGTATCGACGAGGTGGCTTCGTTCTATGACAACAACAACTTCACCATGCAGTGGTGCACCGTGGCAGAGAGCCTTACCAATCCCGGTCACTCCAAGGGTGCTCATGGCTATGGCGGCATCTGGGGTGGTAAGTTGGCAAGTTTCCACCACAACTTCGTAGCTCATCTCATGAACCGTGGTCCCCGTTTCAATGGTGCACGATATGGTTGGACGGGCTATACTAATAACAAGGAATACAGCACCTATAAGTGGCAGAACACCGTACAGGCTGAGAACGTAGACTTCCGCAACTGCGTGATGTATAATGCTCAAGGCACCTGCTATGGCGGTCCTGGTGGCGGACAGATCAATATTGTCAACAACTACTACAAGGCTGGTCCCAGCCATAGTTTGAAAGGTACAACTTTGAATGGACTCAAGGTGGATGTGAGCACAGGTAAAGAGCGAGGAAACCAAGACCGTATCACCCTTGTCACACTTTCTACACAGAGCAACTCCGACAAAAATCATCCAGAATTATACGACATGACCAGTCGTTATTATATCAATGGTAATACGACCGAGACCACCAAAGGCTCGAAAACTGCTAATAAAGACTGGAAAGGTGTCAGCTATGACAAGGGCGTTCCAAGCCTGAACGGCGAATACTATAGTCCGGATGCCAAAAACTTCTATGGCGATGCTGTGGCTCATACCACTATCAGTGGCAAGTCGTGTGTCAAGATTAAGATGGATGAACCAGCTCCAACAGGACAAATAACCACCCACTCTGCTGCCGAAGCATACGAAAAAGTTTTAGCCTATGTAGGAGCATCCCTCTATCGCGACGAAATAGATGCCCGATACATGGAAGAGGCCAAGACTGGTACGGCCAAATATACGGGAAGCATCACCAAGTCGCCTGGTATTATAGATAAGGTGTCAGACGTGAAAGGATATACGGAAACTAACTTCGGCACAGGCTCTCGTCCTGCAAGCTTCGACACCGACAAGGATGGTATTCCTGATGAATGGGAAAAGGCCAACGGTCTGAATCCTAACAATGCAAGTGATGCCCTCACCTGTTCGCTCGACGCTAAGGGTTACTATACCAACATCGAAGTCTATGCCAACTCACTGATAGAGAACATCATGAAGGCAGAAAACCAGGATGCCCTTTCAGGAGTAGATGAGTATTATCCAACTTCTACCTCTACAGGCATCAGCCAGACGGTTGTCGACAAAGGCGAAGTGGCTTCCATCACGTATTATGACCTCAACGGCTCTCGTCTCAATGCCCCTGCCAAGGGTATCAGTATCAGAAAGATAACTTACAGCAATGGCAAAACCGCAACAGACAAAGTAATTAAATAAAGAAAAGCCTATCGTTCATGGTCGAAAAAGGGATGTTTTATGTCCTTTTTTCGACCTTTTTGCATTTTAATCGAAATTTAATGCCTTTTTTAGAACAACCTATCTAATTTTTTACTAACTTTGCAAAAGAAGATAAGAGCAATCGGCAATCTGAAAGTTGTCTTTCATTGCGCTCGTTTGCACTTTCTTCACCTAAGAGTTAAATAAAACATTAATTAATCTTTTAAATCTTACGTTTATGAATAAAATTTTACGCATTTCAATGATCGCTGTGTTGGCATTTATTGCTAATGTCAGCTTTGGACAAACCATTTTTAATTTCGATAATGATTACAAGACTTTGTTCCCTGATCTGCCAGGTGTTTCATCTTCCAGTTCTCATGAAGGAGATTTCACAAAAGCAACAACATGTACTGTTGATGGTATTAAGGTGACAATCTCTAAGAAGACATCTGGTAATAACGAAAATCGTATTTGGGAATCATCACCTCGTCTTCGAGTATATTCTGGTACAATCACCGTTGAAGCCCCAGAAGGTAAGAAGATGAGTAAAATTGCATTTAGCACAAAAGCGTGGGGATCAACAAATAAAGCTGATGTGGGAAAATTATCCACAAACCTTTGGACAGGAGATGCAAACAAAGTTGTATTTACTATCGGCAAGAGCACAACAATTAAGACTATCACTGTAACTTTGGCAGGAACAGTCATCACCTACACTGATGTACCAAGCGTAAAGGACTTGTTGACTAATTATACTAAAGATACTCCTAACTTGAACCTCAAGTTGACAAACGCTAAAGTTATTTATGTAAATGAATTCAAAGGCACCGTCAACACATACGTTCGTGAAGGTGATGCTGCTATTGAATTGAGAACTTTGGGATTCGACATGCCAGTAAACAGCACTATCAGTGGTACTGTAAAGGTTGACTATGCTGTAAACAATGGTATCCCATACCTCAAAGCCAACGATGCTACAAAGGCAGAAGCTCTCACAATAACAACAAGTACAGAGGAAGCACAGCCTATCGTTGCAACTGTAGCCGACATCTTGGCTAAGAAGTATATCAACGACCTCGTTATCATCAAGGATGTTACCTTCAAGAAGGAAGTTTCTGGCACATACACCAATTACTTTATTTATGATGGTGACCAAAAGGTTCAACTCTACGACAAGTTCCAAGTAAGCGACCTCGCTACCCTTACTGATGGTGAAACTTACACCGTACAGGGTCTCTTCGGTCAAATCTTCAAAGATGTACCAGAGATCTTGATGACCAAGAAGGTAGCCGAAACCACAGGCATCAACAACATCACAACCGATGCTACACTGGAGAATGCTCCTGCATTCAACCTCGCAGGTCAGAAGGTAGGTAAGGCATACAAGGGTGTAGTCATTAAGGCTGGCAAGAAGTTCGTACAGAAGTAATTTTTCTCTTTTCGGACAGAATAAATTGGGTAGGAGGTAAATGTTATACATAAAAGACATTTACCTCCTACTTTCATATTTACCAATTTCCAATGCCACTTCACATGAAGTACAACCGATATGGAAGCCGACTGACTTATACATATTGTAGAACTGGTCTATCTATCAACATACCAGTATCAATATCTCCTTTTACTTTTGCAATACCTTTTCGTATCTTCTCCAAGCTCTTACCATGCAGTACTTTGATACCTGATGCGTATTGGCGAAGGTGCGAGGCAAAAGGTCATAGGAGCTTCTGCACCCTCAGAGCATGTGGCGCTTACTTGCGATAGTTGAATAAAAAAAGGTCTTCTGCCGAAACAGAAGACCTTATTATTTTTTGCGACTTGCAGGAACGAAGTCCTGCAAGGGAAAACGAAATTACTTGTTGATGAACTTTTTGCCGTTCTTGATAACAAGTCCCTTAGCATTGCTTGCCACCTTCTGACCGAGAAGGTTGAATGTAGCACCCTCGTTAGCTGCCTCAGAAGCATTGATGTTTGAAATGCCAGAAGTGCCAGCAGTAAACTTAAAGCCATAGAAGCCAAGTTTTGTTCCTGCAGCCAAAACATAGTAGGTACCACCAGCTACAGCATTGATAGTAACAGTACCATTTGATTTAACGGCAACAATATTTTCACCCTTTTCATTCTGTGTCATTGTTTGAGACTCACCACCCTTAGCAGAAGGCAAATTGTAAGAAGCAAGAGCAACCTCAGCAAAATCACTACCTATAACATGAAATCCCTTAGTAGCATTCAACTGAACAGCAACAGTAAGAGTACCCGCTACTTTAGTATCAAACTTATAGACACAACCTGTTGGAGCAGCTCCAGTAACCAACTTACCATTATTCTTTCCACAAACATAAGCTGTAAAGTCTGCATCAGCCCAATTACCCATAGCCTTACCTCCCGCAAAAGCTGTACCAGCATTCTCGCAATAAGTCAAAGTTACATTGTTTACAGATGTAATTTGATCACCAGCTGTCACTGCGTCACCTTCCGCTACAGCGTAAGTACCTTGTGCATTCACACTTGCTGCCATAGCGACAGCGGCAATAAGAGTAAAGAATTTCTTCATAATCGTTTGTTTTTAGTTTGTTTTGTTTGTTTTATGTTTTAGAAATTAGTCTTTAATATGACTACGATGCAAAAGTACAACTTAATCGTAAAAAATGCAAGACAAAAATGCAAGAATTCATCGTAAACGTTTACGTGAGTTTAATTAGATTAAGGAGGAACAACTATCAAGATTTTGCATTACCTTTGTACCCAAGTCTAAGCTGCACTCGGCATAACATTCAAGCAAGTTTGATGTTCTGCGCTCGTTTGCAAAGACTTTGTACCCAAAAGCAGTACCCTTAACTCCTACTCTTATTTACTGGAAACAATATAAAGTATATATAACCTAAAAAAGTAACAAACAAATGAACAGAAATCTACTAAGATTCGGACTACTATGCTTAGTCCTACTCGTTTCAGTCGTTACAAAGGCTGGTGATTTCCGAGACATTAAGCTCGACTTGGCAGGCGGCAGTTTATTTACTGCTGATGAAATGTCAACTCAGTCGGCTACATCTTTCGG
>JABLTL010123921.1_pt1 | contig 28851 bp, 18 predicted proteins | sample 7160151 | NCBI WGS metagenome assembly JABLTL01 (sample SAMN14651223, study PRJNA627086) | human gut metagenome | isolation source: feces | host: Homo sapiens
GAAACATATACACGAGCCGATGTCATGTGGAGCTTCTTCAGGAGCGAGTCGCTGAAGTTGTAGCCAAGCTGCAGCGTGCGGAGCTTCATCCAGTTGCCGTGTTCTACGAAGTAAGTAGAGGCGCGTCCCTCGTCACCGGTGTTGTTGGTTGTGAGCGCCGGTATCTTAGAAGAAGTGTTGTCCTCGGTCCAAGCGCCAAGCATACGGTTGCCCTTGTTGCTTCCGGCGTCGGTGAGGCTCCAGAAGTCGGTCTGGAATTTCTGGTTGTTGTAAACATCTACGCCGCATACTCCCTGGAAGAACATAGAGAGGTCGAAGTTCTTGTATCCGAGCTGCACGTTAAGACCCCAGTTGAAGTCGGGCACCGGATCGAATATCCATGTCTGGTCCTTTGCGTCGATAGTGCCGCTGTGGTCGAGGTCGGCATACTTCAATCCGCCCACACGAGCGTTAGGCTGACCAGAGGCTTTTGCCTCCTCGCTGTTCTGGAAGAGTCCATCTACAACGTAGCCCACGATAGAGCCGTAAGGCTTCTTCGACTGCACGAGGTTCTCCTTCACTGTGTGTGCATACGAGCCGGTTGTGGTAGAAGGCAGATACGTCACTTTGTTGCGGAAGAAGTCGATGTTGGCAGTCACGTCGTAGCGCAGACCATACTTAGTGATGTGGCGGTAGCCCACGCTTGCCTCCATACCCACGTTGCGAAGCGATGGACCGTTCGACCATGTAGAACCGCCCTCGCCCACTGCTCCGAGGAATGCCGGCGAGATAAGCATGTCCTTTACATCCTTAATATATGCATCAACCGATCCGTAGAGTTCCTGGCTGAGCAAAGAGAAGTCGGCACCAACGTTATACTGTATTGTTGTCTCCCACTTCAAGTTGTCGTTCGCGGTCTGAGTTGCACGGAAACCTGACGGGAAGATGCCTGTACCCTGACGATAGAGATCGTAAGCGGTAGATGTAACACGGTCTAATCCGTAGTCGGCTACATACAAGCCGTAGCGAGCTGTGTTGGAAATCTCCTGGTTACCAGTCTTACCCCATGAAGCACGAATCTTAAGATCGTCAATCCAGTTTGCTTTGAGGTTCTTCGAAAGACGATAGCCCAAAGTAGCTGCAGGGAAGTTGCCATAGCGATTGTTCTTACCGAAACGCGAGCTGCCGTCACGACGTATGGTGAACGAAGCAAGGATAAGATCCTGCCAGTTGTAGTCGACCTTACCGAAGAACGAAGCCAGCGAGTAGCCAGAGCCGATACCCGTAGCGCGCTCAATACCCGTAGCGGCATCGGGCCACATATAGTCCTTGTCCTCTATCACGAAGCTCTGGGCATACGCACCCATATCCTCTACGGTCTGCTTGTGAAGTTCCATACCAGCGAGCACCGTGAAGTCGTGGTCGCGTGCAATCTTGAAGTTGTAGTTGGCTGTGTTACTCCATGTCCAGCGCACATCGTCGTGGGCAGAGAGTGTGGCGCTCGGTATGTTGTTGTTCACGATGTCCGACTTGAACGTGTGGTTCAACGAGCGAATGAACGAATGATAGTAGTCGAGACCGAAATTAGAACGGAGCACAAGGCCCTTCAGCGGTTTCACATCTACATAGGCATTGCCGAACACACGCCATATCTTAAGTGCGTTGTCGCGGTTCATGTACATCTCGCGCAGAGGGTTCTGACGGTCGCTCATACCACCCACCGGACCAGCGAATGTAGTGCCGTCTTCTTCGTATACGGGCACCGTAGGCGACATCTTCAACGCATTCTCCATCGGTGCGCTATTTACCTGCTTCGAGTAAGTAACCGTAGCGTTCTCGCCTACACTTACAATCTTGTTCACATTGTATGTAGAGTTGAATCGGGCTGAGAAGTTCTCGAAGTTAGAATACTTCAAGATACCGTCGTTCTTCTTGTAGCCTGCCGAGAAAAGACCAGTGAACTTGTCGGTGGCACCCGACAGAGAGAGGTCGTAGCTCTGCATGAAACCGGTGCGCGAAATCTCGTCAAGCCAGTCGGTGTCCGACAGTCGCATTGTTTTCTTTGCATTGATATAGCCGTCGTATGCACCGTTTACGGTATATGTCTTATAGCTTTTTGAGGCAGGATCGTATGCCTTGATGGTGCGGCCGGTAGAGGCATTGAAGTCAAGACCATAGTTGTGGGCATAAGCCACGGGGTCGAGACCATCGTTGAGTGCAGCCTGAGCCATTGCCGTTGCATACTCTGAGGTGTTGCAGAGCTTCATCATCGACTGCGAGTTGTAGAACTGAGCAGTAAGGTTTGCTGAGAAGTCTACATTCAGCTTGCTACCCTTCTTGCCATGCTTTGTGGTGATGATGATTACGCCGTTGGCAGCACGCGAACCATAGATAGATGCCGAAGCAGCATCCTTGAGCACCTGCATACTCTCAATATCGTTCATGTTGAGCGAGTTGAGGGTTGTGGTGGTAGGCACACCGTCGATAACAAAGAGAGGATCTTGAGAAGAATTGAACGAACCGATACCACGAATGCGAACCGTACCGGTGCCAACTGGCGAACCGTCGGTGGTGATAGTCATGCCCGGCACCTTGCCTTGAAGCGAACGCATAGGATCTGTGTCGGCTGTCGACTTGAGATCTTTGGTGCTTACTACAGATACAGAACCGGTCAAGTCGGCCTTGCGCTGCACCTGATAACCCGTTACTACCACTTCGCCGAGAACCTCTGAGTTGTCCTGAAGCACAATCTTGAGGTTTTCGCCTGCCTTCACCTCCTGGTCTTTGCAACCTATATAAGAGATGATAAGAGTTTCGCCTGGCTTCACGTCAAGTTTGAAGTTGCCGTCGATATCCGTCACTGTACCCATGTTAGTGGAGCCCTTAACCTTAACCGATGCACCGATAATAGGTTCACCGGCGTTGTCGGTCACTGTTCCACCGATGCCGTTGGTCTGAGCATATGCGCCTGACCCAGCGAGCATGAGCATACCTACTAAAGCTACTTTTGCTTTTTTCATAAGTTTTACGTTTTTTGTTTTGGGTTTAAGTTTTACGGTTGCAAAGTTATAAAAACAAAAGATTAGTAATATTTAATGAATCGTTCACAAAATATCACTCATGTTACATGCAACAATCGTTGACTAAATAGTCAAAAACGTTGAGTTTTTTTTCATATTTTTCACGAAAAGCTAAACCTTCATCTCCTCTCTGACATCTGTCGGATACTTGTCATACTGCTTTTTGAAGCATGAGGAGAAGTAGCCCGGGGTGGCAAATCCCACTTCGTTAGCTATTTCTGATACTGTTTTATCTGTTGTCTTGAGCAGCTGCATGGCGTGCTTGAGTCGTGTCTCGCGCAAAATCTCGACGGGAGTCATGCCCGTAAGCGCCTTCACCTTGCGATAGAGCTGCACACGCGAGAGTCCTACCTCGTCGCCGAGATCTTCTATCTTGAGATTGGTATTCGACATGTGCTTCTCCATTGCCTTGAGGAAGGTATCGAGGAAGCGGCGGTCGGGCGAAGGGGAGTTTTGAGTGGTGAGGTGTTGAGATGGTGTGGTGTTGAGGTTTTGAGTATTGAGGTTTTGAGTATTGAACAGTTGGCGCAGCTTCTGACGGTTGGCAAGCAGCGACGCGATGTTGGCAAGCAGCAAGTCGGCGCTGAACGGCTTTGTCATGTATATGTCGGCACCGGTCTGCAATCCTTCGATGTGCTGCTGCTCGCTGCTGCGTGCTGTAAGCAGCAACACGGGTATGTGACTTGTTGCCTCGTGTTGCTTAAGACGGGTGCAGAAGGCGAGTCCGTCCATTACGGGCATCATCACGTCCGACACTACGATGTCGGGCACGCTCTCCACCGCGAGCTTCAGTCCGCTCTGTCCGTCGGCAGCTTCTATAACATAATAGCGGTCGAGCAGCAGCGTGCGCAGATAAGCTCGCATGTCGGCGTTGTCGTCGACGATGAGCACCGTGGCGAGTTCGTCGGCATTGTCGTTGATAAGTGTGTCGTGACGACTCTCCTGCACAGCCTTGCGACTTGCTAAGAGTTGCTCGTCGGTAGTTACGGTAGTGTCGTCAACGGTGGCGCTGTTCTCGCGACGAAACAGCAGCACATCGCTCACAAGGCGCTGCAACTGTTCTACGTTGCGCTGCACGATGCCCACGAGCTGCTGCCGGTCGCCCTTACCTTCTGCGAGTTGTTTGACCGGTCCGGCTATAAGCGTGAGCGGCGTTCGCAACTGGTGCGATGCGTTGGTGAAGAATCGTGTCTGTTCGTCGTTCAGTTCGCGCATGCGGCGGTTGGCACGACGTGTGGCGCGCACGGCACGCCATGTAGTGAACACGGCTACAGCCAGCAGCAGGATGACGAGCAGCGACACTATGAGCAGCGCGCGCTGGATATGATAAAAGCCGAGATACGTTTCGAGTTTCGACTGTATAGTGGCGAGATATTGGTTCTGCTCCTGCAGCGAGTTGCTGCTAAGCGCTATGTCGGCTACGTTCTGAGGCGTGACGACAATGCTTTTCAGGTTGTTCATACGCTCGAACGGCTTACCCTCAAGTATGCGCAGAGCGAGAGCTATCACTTCCTCGCCATGCGTAGGATAGATGTACGACGCGGCGAGCTGCGCGTTCTGCACAGCGTCAAGACCCTCGCCAGGCAGTCCGTCGATGCCAAGAAAGCGTATCTCACGCTCTTTGTGCAACTCTTTTGCAGCCTCGTAAGCTCCCACAGCAGCAAGGTCGCTATGACAGAACACTACATCTACCGCCTTGCCATTCTCCAGCCATTCACGCATAATGCGCTTGCAGTCGTCGTACGACCATTGACTTGGCACATGACGATAGTCGATTGACGGATTGTTGCTGATGACTTCGCTAAATCCGGCGTGGCGCTGTGCGGCAGGCGATATTGCGAGCGGTCCGGTCATCTCCAGCACAATAGGGCGTCGTCCGTCAGTCTTAACGCTGTCACGGCATAGCAAGACTGCATACTCCGCCATCTTGCGTCCTGCCTCAACGTTGTCGCCGCCGATATAAGCGGTATAGTCTTTCAATGCTGTAGTGCGGTCGAAGAAAACAATAGGGATGTTCTTTTCACGAGCGCGTTGCAGACTGCCATTCAGAGCATGGTAGTCATTAGGCGAAACCACAAGCAGGTCGACACCCTCGTCCACAAGACTGTCTATCTGCAAGCATTGGCGTTCGTTGTTGTTGTCGGCGTTCTTTATTATCACCTTCACGTCATTGTCGTAGAGGTGTTGCGCCGAGAGCATCTCTACGTTGGCTTTCTCGCGCCAACGTCCGCCTACACACTGCGACACACCTATTTTATATTTATAGTGATTGGTGCAACCGCTGAGCGTAACAAGCGTCGCTAATAATATAAATAATGTATTAGAGATTCTGGTTTTCATAAATACATGTAAGGTTTTAATGCTTTCGTTAGCAAAGTTAAATAATTTATCGAAAAGTGTACACAATATTTTAAACAATTAGTGTAAGATTTGTTTCATACGCTGTTTTCTGCAATTTTAGGAAACATAAATGTTATACAGATTTTGATATATAGCTTAATTTTGCAGCAGAAACCGAGAGTCTACCGGCTCGGCAATTTCGATTATTCTAAAAACCTATATAATATGAACAAATCTTTCTTCAGCCGCACAGCGGCAGCGTCGCTTCTCGTAGGACTTGCAATGACAGCCTCGGCGCAGCAGACCTATTTTCTCAGTAGCAACCACTGCATCTATCGTGTTGACAAATCGCAGAAATACCTGCTCTTGCCGGTGCAGGAGAAGGCTGAGATGTGCAACGTGAAGGTCATAGACGGCAACAACCAGGTGAAGGCGTTCAACATACGTCTGGCTTCGAACCACATCGACTATTATGTGCCGTTCTTCCTCGACGAGTATAAGGAGAACAGCAATATCTCTTTCGACATCCACGTGAACGGCACCTACCGCAACGATGGCGGCATCGCGAGCTTCACCTGCTGGAAGAACATGAAGTACGCCGACTCGCTCGACCTCTCCAACCGCGAGCAATACCGCCCCGTCTACCACCACACTCCTACTTACGGATGGATGAACGACCCGAACGGCATGTTCTACAAGGACGGCGTATGGAATCTCTACTTCCAGTACAACCCGTACGGATCGCAGTGGGAGAACATGACATGGGGTCACTCTACGTCTACCGACCTCATGCACTGGAAGTTTGAGGGTACGCCTATTGAGCCTGACGCATGGGGCACTATATTCTCTGGTTCGGCTGTGGTAGACCACAACAATACTGCCGGATTCGGTAAGGATGCCGTAGTGGCTATGTACACATCGGCTGGCGAGAACCAGACACAGAGCCTCGCCTACAGCAACGACAACGGCATGACGTTCACAAAACACGAGGGCAACCCCATAATCACAGGCAGCACACCAGACTTCCGCGACCCGCACATGTTCTGGAATGAGGACATCAAGAAGTGGAACATGATTCTTGCCGAGGGTCAGCACATGAACATCTACTCGTCTGACGACCTTAAGGACTGGAAGCTCGAGAGCCAGTTCGGTGCCGAATACGGCAACCACGACGGCGTATGGGAGTGCCCCGACCTTATGAAACTGCACGTGCGCGGCACCGACACATACAAGTGGCTTCTCATGTGCAACATCAACCCCGGCGGCCCATTCGGTGGTTCGGCTACACAGTATTTCGTAGGCGACTTCGACGGTAAGAAGTTCACATGCGAGACAGCGCCTGAGGTGACACGCTGGATGGACTACGGCAAGGACCACTACGCTACCGTGACCTTCGACAACGCTCCTAACGGTCGCCACGTGGCTATGGCATGGATGAGCAACTGGCAGTATGCCAACCAGGTTCCTACAATGCAGTATCGCTCTGCCAACTCCATTCCGCGCGACCTCGATCTCTACGAGTATCAGGGCAACACCTACTGCGGCGTAACTCCGTCGCCTGAGATGACAGCGGCTCGCCCGAAGAAGTCTACAAAGACGCTGAGCGAGTCGTGCGAACTGGTGGTTACACTCAAGGGCACAGCCACAATCACTCTCTTGAACGAAAAGGGCGAGAAGGTGGTGATGGTTTACGACGACAAGAGTCGCACGTTCACCGTCGACCGCTCAAAGAGCGGACTGAAGGACTTCAGCGACGACTTCTCTGCCGTCACAACGGCTCCGGTTCACGGCAAGATGACTCAGCTCAGAGTGTTCATCGACCGTTGCAGCATCGAGGCGTTCGACGCAGAAGGTCGCATGGCTATGACCAACCTCGTATTCCCGACCAAGCCCTACAACAAGGTCATGGTCAAAGGCAAGGCGAAATACGCTGTCTATAACCTGAAGTAGCAAAGAATCTACTTTACAATACTGAAAAAAAACGTATATACGGCATCACCCGTGCGAGTAATCGTTCGGCGTGATGCCGTATGTTTTTTAGCATACACGCTCAGCGTGGGTCTGAAGTTCTAACACATTAAAGCATAAGTAGTAGGTTTTAAATAAGCAAGAAGTGGGCTGCGGGCAGTGGAAAGTGTAAAGGAATGTCGCCCAAACCTCGGGCTTATGTCATCGGACACCGAACGCAATCCAATCGGACACCGAACGCAATCCAATCAGACGGCGGACGCAATCCGATCAGACGGCGTTCGGAGCACGATGGCAAAACGCTGCAAACTGGGCTAAAAAAGTAGCGGAGGTCTCCGGCCTCCGCAGCACCAAGTCGAACACAAACTGTATATCGGCATTATTGGTTGCTGCGGAGGCCGGAGACCTCCGCTACTTTTGTTGGCACACCTCCACGCACCATTAAAAACACAAATAAGCCCCCTTGGCTTAGTCAAACTCAAAAAAAAAACAATATGGAAAAGCCAATAAACCAAATATTTCAGTATCTTTGCATTGCCGCGTTCTGCGCAAGCTGCGACAATACAAGACCGACACCATAGCCTACCTCCACTTGCCTGAGGCTGACGGCGTGGATGATCACGCCGTCGAGATAAGCAACGCAAGCGACGCATATATCTTTTAAAAAGTAAAAAGACTATGAAACTGTCATTCTTAAAACCCATACTCCTCACTGCTTTCGCTATATTCTCGCTCTCAGCTTGCAGCGACGACGAAAACAATACAACTCCGCAGTCAAAGCCGACGTATGATATGACGGGCTTTGCGAAGGGCGCGGACGTGAGCTGGCTCTCAGAAATGGAGAAGGCTGGCAGCAAGTTCTATAATGCAAGCGGCGCCGAGCAGGACTGCATGACGCTGCTGCGCGACCTCGGCGTGAACTCTATCCGACTCCGCGTGTGGGTGGATCCGCAAGACGGCTGGTCGGGCAAGCAGGATGTGCTCGCAAAGGCGTGGCGCGCGAAGAATCTCGGTCAGCGCATCATGATCGACTTCCACTACTCTGACTCGTGGGCTGACCCTGGTAAGCAGAACATACCGGCTGCTTGGACTGGCTTCAAGGACGACCTGCAGAAGATGAAGGCTGCCGTGGCTGAACATACAACTGACGTGCTTAGTTTCCTGAAGGAAAATGGCATCGACGTCGAATGGATTCAGATTGGCAACGAGACAACGACGGGTATGCTGTGGCCGTTGGGCTTGGCGTCTGACAACAATTTCGCTAACTATGCCGCACTTAACAACGCCGGCTACGACGCTGCAAAGGCTGTGTACCCCGATGCGCAGTGCATCATACACATCGACCAGGGCAATCAGCTCGGTCGCTTCACATGGATGTTCGACGGCTTGAAGGCTGCCGGCGCAAAGTGGGACGTGATAGGCATGTCGCTCTATCCGGAGGACGACAACTGGCAGACGGTGACGGACGACTGTCTCGCCAACATCTCTACGCTCGCCGCACGCTACAACAAGAAGGTGATGGTGTGCGAGATTGGCATGGCGTGGGACTCGGAGAACGCTGCCGCAATGATGCAGAAGATGGTGGAGGGCTGCAAGGCGAACGCCTCGTGTCTCGGCATCTTCTACTGGGAGCCGGAATGCTACGGCGGCTGGAAAGAATATAACAAGGGAGCGTTCGACACAAACGGCAAGCCGACGGCGACGCTGGATGCTTTTAAAAAGTAAAAAAGCCCCTCCCAACCCTCCCCGTCGGGGAGGGCTTAGGAAGGCTTAGTCTGCAATGGCTTAAGAAGGCCTAAGAAGGCTTAGTTCGGCTTAGACGCTGCCTTAAACAGGCTTAGTTCGGCTTAAACGCCACCCTCAACATCATATCTCAACACCTCAACACCTCAACACCTCACCATCTCAACATCTTTAAAAACATGAACAAATCAACATTAATTTCACTCGCTCTTCTGTCAGCCCTCTCGGCTTCGGCGCAGCGCACGACGCAGAATCTGCGCCAATGGCAGTTCTCACGCGACAGCATCAACTACAAGTCGGTGACAATACCGCACGACTGGGCTATAAACGGACCGTTCGACAAGAAATGGGACCTGCAGTATGTGGCTATCGTGCAGAACGGCGAGACGGAGAAGACGGAGAAGTCGGGACGCTCGGGCGCTCTGCCTTGGATTGGTCGCGGCTACTATAAGACTACCATCGACATAAAGCGTCTGCCGAAGACCGCCGTGCTGGAGTTTGACGGCGCTATGGCTGACCCGCACGTGTACATCAACGGCAAGCTGGCTGGTCACTGGGCGTACGGCTACAACGCCTTCCGCGTGGATGCGGCGCCGTATCTGAAGAAAGGCAAGAACGAAATCAGCGTGAGCCTCAACAACCGCGAGGAGAGTTCGCGCTGGTACCCCGGCGGCGGACTCTACCGCCCCGTTCAGCTCGTAACGACCGCCGACCGCGCAAGCATAAACCCGTGGGGAAGCTACTTCCGCACCGAACAGATTGCGGACGGCAAGGCGGAGGTGAGCGTCTGCACGAACATCAACAATGCGGAGAAAGGGCTCGTAGTGGAGAACCTGCTCATCGACAACGAGGGCAAGACGGTAGCGCAGACAAAGACAACAAGCGACGTGGAGAAGCGCCTTACGGTTGAGAACGCGCAGCTATGGTCGCCGGAGACACCTTATTTATATAAGCTCGTCACACGTCTTTACCGCAACAACCGACTTATAGACCAGACACAGCAGAAGTTGGGCATACGCACGGTGCGTGTGGCGCAGTACGACGGCTTCCTACTGAACGGCAAGTCGCGCAAGATAAAGGGCGTGTGTCTGCACCACGACCTCGGTCCGCTGGGCGCAGCCGTGAACAAAGCGGCGCTCATCCGTCAGATTCGCACGATGAAGGACATGGGATGCGACGCAATACGCACGGCGCACAACATGCCGTCGACGTGGCAGATGGAGGTGTGCGACTCGATGGGTATGATGGTGATGGCGGAGAGCTTCGACATGTGGATATACCCGAAATGCAAGAACGGCTACGCGCTGAACTTCAAGGAGTGGGCTGACCGCGACATAGAGAACCTCGTGCGCAACCACCGCAACCATCCGTCTATCGTTATGTGGAGCATCGGCAACGAGATACCTGAGCAATGGGGCGAAGAAGGTAGACAAATAAGCGAACATCTGCAGGCGCTCTGCCACAAGTACGACCCTACACGACCAGTGACGCAGGGCATGGACCAGGCTGAGGCGGCGCTCGCATCGGGCTTCGCGCAGGTGATGGACGTTCCGGGCTTCAACTATCGCGTGCATAAGTACGACAACAACATAAAGCAACTGCCGAAGGGCTTCCTGCTTGGTTCGGAGACAGCGTCGACGGTGAGCTCGCGCGGCGTGTACAAGTTCCCCGTGGAGCCGTCAGACTCGAAGAAATATGCCGACGGACAGTGCTCGTCGTACGACGTGGAGTATTGTCCGTGGAGCAATCTGCCGGACGACGACTGGCGCATGCAGGACGACCGCGACTATGTGATAGGCGAGTTCGTATGGACGGGCTACGACTATCTGGGCGAGCCCTCGCCGTACGACGAATACTGGCCGTCGCGTTCGAGCTACTTCGGCATCTGCGACCTCGCCGGACTGCCGAAAGACCGCTTCTGGCTGTACCGCTCACACTGGCGCAAGGACGTGAACACGCTGCACGTGCTGCCCCACTGGACGTTCCCGGGACGCGAGGGCGAGGTGACGCCGGTTTACTGCTACACCAATGCGCCGTCGGCAGAACTGTTCGTGAACGGAAAGAGTCAGGGCAGAATAGTGAAGAACCCCGGCACACGCCTCGACCGCTACCGCCTGCGCTGGAACAACGTGAAGTACGAGCCGGGCGATCTGAAGGTGGTGGCTTACAACTACGACGGATCGGTGATGGGCGAACAGACGGTGCGCACGGCGGGCGAGCCGGCACGCATCGTGCTCGAAGCCGACCGCAGCAGCATCGCTGCCAAGGGCGAGGACCTGGCGTTCGTGAAGGTGTCGGTAGTGGACAAGGACGGAACACCCTGCCCCACGGCTACGAACAAGATGAAGTTCGAGGTGACGGGCGCAGCGAAGTTCCGTGCGGCATGCAACGGCGACGCAACATCGCTCGTGGCGTTCAACTCGACGGAGATGCCGCTCTTCAGTGGCGAGCTGGTTGTCGTGGTGGAAGGCACAAAGCAGGGCAAGGCTACGCTGAGCGTGTCGGCTGATGGTCTGCCAAAGGAGACATTGTCTATCAACATCAAATAGCATTTTATAAAAATGAAAAAAATGATTTATGCGGTGATGGCTATTGCCTCACTAACCTATTCTACTCACACAGCGGCGCAATCGCAGGACTTACAGAAAAAGGTGAACGACTACTTCGAGCAGTCGCTACAAGCCGAGCAGAAAGCATTGGAGCAGGACGGCAAGGCCGACTACGCTAAGAACACTCCTCTCGACACTGAGCTTCAGACAGCAATAAAGAACAAGGACATAGCCAACTATCAGAAGATGGTTTGGACAGCATGGTGCGAGGCGAACAATGCGCTGCAGGAGGAAAAGCTCATAGAGCCTGCCGAACTGAAGCTGGCGAAGAACAGCGCCTGGCACTTGCCACAATGCCTGGAGCCTAATGCGGTTATGCCTTATTATTACGGCAAGAAGGGTGTGGCTGCCAGTGGTCAATACCCGCTCTTCCTCTACACACACGGTTCGGGCTCGAAGGACAGAGAATGGGCGAATGGTATCGAACTGGGTCTCGGCTTCAAGGATGCGCCTTCTATCTATTTCATTCCGCAGATTCCGAACGAGGGCGAATACTATCGCTGGTGGCATCTGTCGAAGCAGTATGCCTTCGAAAAGCTTATTCGTTTGGGCTTGACGAGCGGCGAGGTGGATGCCAACCGACTCTACGTGTTCGGCATCAGCGAGGGTGGTTATGGCAGTCAGCGTCTCGCCTCGTTCTACGCCGACTATTGGGCGGCGGCGGGTCCGATGGCAGGTGGCGAACCTCTGAAGAATGCGCCGGTAGAGAACTGCGCCAATATCGGTTTCTCGCTGCTTACGGGTGCCGACGACACGGGATTTTATCGCAACGACCTCACATGGTTCACCCAAGTGGCTTTCGACTCTGTGCAGCTGGCTCGTCCGTTGGCTGTGGACAACACGCCCATCTTCCGCCATCGCATCAACCTCTTGCCTGGCATGCAGCATCACATCACTTACGGACTGACCACACCTTGGCTCAAGCAGTTTGTGCGCAATCCGTATCCGAAGACGGTGCTTTGGGAGGACTTCGAGATGGACGGCAGACATCGTTCGGGATTCTATAACCTGCAGGTGCTGGCACGACCGTCAGAGGCAAGAACATACTACGAGATGGATATCGACAAGAATGTGGTTTCTATCAAGGTAAGTGACGTAGAATACGTTACGACGATGAAGGACAAGATGTGGGGCATCGACCTGAAGTTCAATCGCAACTACACTATAGCTACCGGTGGCAGACTGAGGGTGTATCTCAACGAACAGTTGGTGGACCTAAAGAAGCCAGTAACTGTCAAGATAAACGGCAAGCAGGTCTTCCATGGTATAGTCAAGGCCGATTTGCAGGCAATGGTGAACAGCTGCATGGAATATTTCGATCCATACCGTGTGTATCCGGTTGCAATCGACTTGTCTTATTAATGTAAAGAGAACGCATCTACTTAATATAAAGAGATAAAAAAAAGAGCTGCATCAAAACTCTGTTTGGAGAGTCTTGATGCAGCCCTATGTGTTTTACAAAGTATTTTGTCCCGATTATCAATCTACTAACTAACTACTTACTAACCTAATCAACTATACTTAAACAACTATACTAATCAAAATCTATTAACAATCTATATCATTATCCAATCTATGCATTTTCGTTAGACGTGTTTTCTTTAAAGATTTGAAGCCTTACGGTCTTTAAATGTTTTTTCCTTTTGACATTGCAAAGATAGAAATAAGCAACCAACTGATATTCAACATATCGTTCACGCTGTTGTAATTATGTTGCATGAAACAAAAATGCTTGAATAATATGCACAAATGCATTATTTTTGCTATATTTGCAGCGAATTTCAGCGATAAAGTTCAAAAAAATAATAGGAAGCGTGGTTTTTCCTACCCCGATAAATACAAACAACTTAAAAACAACATATCTAATGAAACACTCAGCACGCAGATTCTGCAAGTATCTCCTTCTGTTTCTGCTCCCACTGATAATCTCATGCACCAGTCAGCCGAAGCGCTTCGTCATAGGCGTGTCGCAATGCTCGGAGGACGTGTGGCGCGAGAAGCTCAACGAGGAGCTACGCATCGCCGCACTCTACTACAACGATGTAGACCTGCGCATCAGTTCGGCTAACGACAACGTGCAGTTGCAGACCGAACAGATAAACAAGTTCGTGGACGAGGGTGTAGACCTGCTCATCGTGGCGCCGGGTCAGGTGAGCATATCGCCTGCGATAGACCGCGCATACGAAAAGGGCATACCGGTGATTATCTTCGACCGACGCACACGGTCGAACAAGTACACGGCGTATATAGGCGCAGACAACAAGCAGATTGGCAGCTCGATGGGCGAATACCTGGCGGGCGCACTAACCGAAGGCGGACGCATACTGGAGCTGTGCGGACTCTCTACGTCGTCGCCGGCGATAGAGCGCAAGCAGGGCTTCGACAGCGTGGTGGCTTGCCGACCGGGACTGAGCATTGTGGAACAGCTGAACGCCGACTGGACTGAGGAGGGCGCATTCCGCACCATCGACTCGCTGCTCTCGAAACCGCACAACGAGTTCGACTGCGTGTTTGCTCATAACGACCGCATGGCAATGGGCGCACGACGCGCCGCCGAAAAGCACGGACTCGACCTCTCGCACATAAAATTCTGCGGCATCGACGCCATGCCGCAGAAGGGCGGCGGCATGGAACTCGTGAACAACGGCACGCTCTTCGCCTCATACACCTACCCCACTCGCGGCGATGAGGTGATGCAGCTCGCCATAAACATACTGACAGGAAAGAAATACAACAGAGAGACCCAGCTCTCGTCTGCACTCGTGACGCGCAACAACGCTCGTGTGCTGCTCATGCAGTACGACGAGACGGTAAGACAGCAGGACCATCTCTCTACGCTTCGCTCGCGTGTGGACAAGGCTGCCAACGACTTCAACACGCAACGCATCTACCTGCTCGTGTTGCTCGTGTTCGTGGTGCTGCTCATCGTGATGTGCGCCGCAGCCGTCTACGCGTTCTTCACCCGCACCCGCATCAACCGACAGCTGAAAGCCTCGATGGACGAGCAACGTCGAATGACGGCGGAGATGGAGGAAATGACGCAGACGCAGCTGCAGTTCTTCACGAACGTGAGTCACGAACTGCGCACACCGCTGACGCTCATCGCCGGACCTGCAGAACAGTTGCTCGAAGACCCGACGATAAAGGGTGGGCAGCGTTCGATGCTGGAGATGGTGCAGCGCAACACGCGAATACTGATACAACTTGTGGGCGAGATTCTCGACTTCCGCAAGGTGCAGAACAACAAGGCTGAGCTGCACCTCAACCGCTTCTACCTGCAGCAGGAACTGACGACATGGACTGAGGACTTCCGCACGGTGGCGGCACGCCGCGGCATAACGATACACGTGGATGTATCGGGCGTGGAGGACGATGCGATGCTGATTGCCGACCGCAACAAGATGGAGCATGTATACTTTAATATAATGTCGAACGCACTGAAGTATACGCCCGAGAAAGGAAGCATCAGCATCTCGCTGATACACAGCAACCACAGCTACACGCTGCGCATAGCCGACACGGGCAAGGGTATTCCGACTGAGGATCTGCCGCATCTCTTCGAGCGCTTCTACCAGGCGAAGGGCGCCATCGGCGGTACGGGCATCGGCCTGTCGCTCGTGAAGGCGTACATAGACATGCACCACGGCGACGTTCACGCCGAGAGCGAGGATGGCAAGGGTACAACGTTCGTCATCAAGTTGCCCGACTCGCAGCCAGGTTACGACCCTGCAAAGGATGCGCCGGCTGCAACTCAGGCGGAGAAGGGGCTGGTGGACGACAACTATATTGCCACCGACAGCACGCCGAAAGAGAACTCAAACCGCATTACGAACGCCGAGGACTTCGACGCAGAGCGTCCGCTCGTGCTCATCATCGACGACAACAACGGCATGCGTGCCTACCTGCGATCTATTCTGCAGGACAAGTACAACGTGTCGGAGGCTACGAACGGCGAGCAGGGTTTGGAGAAAGCACGCCGCGAGGTGCCGAAACTGGTGGTGTGCGACGTGATGATGCCGGTGATGAACGGCTTGGAATTCACAAAACGACTGAAGGCAGACACCGCAACGAGCCATATTCCGGTGGTGCTGCTCACGGCACGCTCGCTCTCGGAACAGCGCAAGGAGGGCTACGACACGGGCGCCGACTCGTATATCACGAAGCCGTTCTCGGGTCAGGTGCTGCTCTCGCGCATCGAAAACCTGATGCGGTCGCGCGTAATGCTGCGGTCGGTGTTCGCCGGCGACAAGCAGGAGGCGGAGGAAGAAGAGAAACTGAACGCAGCCGACAAGTCGTTCGTGGGCAGACTGCGCTCGGCTATCCAGGAGAATCTCGGTGACAGCGACTTCTCGGTGGAGCGCTTGGGCGAAGAGATAGGACTCTCGCGCGTGCAGTTATATAGAAAGGTGAAGGCTCTGACGGGTCAGACGCCGGTGGAGCTGCTGCGCAAGGCGCGACTCACGAAGGCTCGACAGCTGTTGGAAAAGACCGAAAAGAGTGTTTCCGAGATTGCATACGAGGTGGGCTTCACCTCTCCCTCGTACTTCAACAAGTGCTTCAAGGACGAATTTGATATAAACCCAAGCAGCTTGCGATAAACCGCAAGAACCGAAGCTGGCAGATTGGCTGGTAGATATCGCTTTTTTGCGTGATATCTACCAGCCATTATTGCATTAATAATGTGCGGGTTACGACAATGCTGGCAGATATGGAGGATTTTTTCACGTACTTAATCAATAACACTAATTATATATTATAACGATTTCATGTGTTATGAACATTTACGATTTTTACTGTTGCCATACCATCCTGCAGATACAAAAAAATACGGGGTAGAATGTTGAACATTCTACCCCGTATCAGGTCGGGATGACAAGACTCGAACTTGCGACCTCACGCCCCCCAGACGCGTGCGCTAACCAACTGCGCTACATCCCGTGCTTTTGTAAAGTGGTGCAAAGGTAAGCAATTTCGGTGGTTCGGCAAAATATTTTGCTAACTTTTTCTTGTCAACACTTGTTTTTTACAAGTTTATACCTATTAAATATATAGATATTCTCGTTTTCTCTACTTCTGCGGATACACCATATTGGCGTCGGTGATTACGTCGAGCACCTCCTCGCAGTATTTGCGCGACTCCCAACGTGCCATCGGCAGGTCGTGAAGCAGCCAGTTGCCGCAGTCCTGCGGCTCGGCACCCGGTATCTCGCCCTCAAAGTCTGCCACGAAGCGGAACGTACGTCGCATGAGGTCTACGATGTCGCGCGGCTCAAGGTCGCCACGCATCAGCAGATAGTTGCCCGTGAGGCAGCCCATCGGGCCCCAATACACGATGCGGTCCTTCCACTCGGCATCGTTGCGCAGATATGTAGCAGCGAGATGCTCGATGGTATGAAGTGCGCCGGGATGCAACGCTGGCTCGCGGTTAGGCTCCTTCATGCGGATATCGAATGTGGTTACGGTGTCGCCACCTACTGAGTCTTTGCGCGAAACGTAGATGCCGCGCAAGAGGGTGTTATGGTTTATTGTGAAACTTGGTATTTTTTTCATTGTCTTTTTTATTGTTTTAAGCTGCGTCTAAGCCTAACTAAGCCTTCTTAAGCCTTTCTAAGCTGAGGGGAAGGCTGAGGGGAAGGCTGCGTCTAAGCCGAACTAAGCCTTCTTAAGCCTTTCTAAGCAGAGGGGAAGGCTGAGGAAAAGGCGGCGTCTAAGCCGGACTAAGCCTCCTTAAGCCTTCCTAAGCCGAGGGTATTCTTTTCTAAACTATCCTAAGCCCTCCCCGACGGGGAGGGTTGGGAGGGGCTTGAGGGTTGGGAGGGGCTTTTATACTCTTTCAAGGAACGCCTTCGTCACTTCGAACGATCCTTCAGCCATACGCTCCCAGAAGTCGTAGTACATCTGTGCCTTGTGGTCTTTGAGCGGAATATCGCTGATGATGCGGAAACTGACGAACGGCGTGTTATAGATATGACAGGTCTGCGCTATAGAGCAGCTCTCCATGTCTACAGCCATTGCCGTTGGGAAGTTGTCGAGAATCTGCTGCATCTTCTCACGAGAGTTGACAAACCAGTCGCCGGTGACGATGAGTCCGGCGTGAACCTGCGTGTGGCAGTTGAGCGATGTGGCCTTCCCAACGAGAGCGGCGTCGCTCTCGAAGCGTTCGGGCATGCCGAGCACCTGACCCATTGCGCACTCGTCGCCGCAATAAACGTCGTGGTAGCAGCAAGCCGTGCTCACCACCACCTCGCAAACCTCAAGACTCGTGTCGGCACCGCCAGCCACGCCGGTAGAGATAACCAGATCGGGATGGAACGCCGCAATCATCTCCGACGCTCCAACCGCTGCGTTCACCTTTCCGATGCCGCACTTCTGCATTACAATTTCGTTCTCACCGATGCGGCCCACAACGAAAGTGCGGCCCGCAACGGTCTGTTCCTTCTTGTCGGACGCAAGAGTCTGCAGCTGTGCAAACTCCTTGTCCATTGCTACGATTACACCTATGCGCATTTGTCGTCTGTATAATGATTCGTGCGCAATTACTTCTTAACCTGAATTACGAGATACTTGCTGGTAGACCAGAAGATCTGCGGATTGCTGATGCGCAGAACGTACTGCTTGTTGGCATCCCGCTGCAAGGTGTAAGAGCTTGAGGGGTGCATAGTGAGAATCTTAGCCGACTTAGAGTAGAGCTTTATCTCCTTCTGCACGCGGATGTCGATCTTTGTGAAGTAGCTCTTGTTGAAGTTCGACTGCAGCACCTTTGATCCGTCGATGATGCGCTGATCCTTCAGTTCTCTCTTTGTGCCGAACGCAAACCATGCGGTGTTGAGCTGTGCGTTCTGGTCGTTGATAGTCTCGGTCTTCTTCGACGACTCCTCCTGCAGCGACGATACGTTGTCGTTAAGGCCGGTGATGGTCTTGTCGAGGTCGGCGATGTGTATGTTCTTAGCGTCGAGTTCGGCGCGCAACTGCTGCAGCTGCTGCTCCTTGTCGTTGATCTGCGCTACGAGTTCGTCGATAGTGCGGCGCAGCTGGTCGCCCTTGATGCTCGACTCGCGCAACTGCTGGCGAAGTTTCTCGAGCAAAGCGCGGTTCTGCTGCATTGTAGACGAGATGAAGCGAACGTCCTCGAGCATCTGCTTGCGGCTGCTTGCTCCCTCGCCAGTCTGTGCTACGGTGACGCGGTTCTCAGCCTCGCTTATCTCGCGCAGACCGGTCTGAATCTGGTTGAATGTCTCCATCATGTCGTTAATCTCGTTGTCCTTCTGCGAGATAATTCGCTGGAGCGAGTCGGTCTGCTCTACGTTAGGTGCGTTACCTTCTTTTGACTTGCTAATGAAATCGCATGATGTCACTGACAGCAACACCACAGATAATAATACTAAAGATAGTTTTTTCATATCGTTTTGTTTTTTTTATTATTCGTCTCTGAATTTCTTCTTCTTGAACTCCGCAGGCGCCGCTTCGCGCATAGCATAGCGTTCCTTGTTGCTCAGCTTCGGCTTCTTCTCCTTAGCCTGCTCCTTGAGCGCCTTGCGTGCCGAGATGTCAACGCCGGCGCAGCCAGCCACTACAACTACGATTTCTCCGCGCGGCTCGGTCTGCTTGAAGTGTGCTATTATCTCAGCCAGCGTGCCGCGCACGCTCTCCTCATGCAGCTTGGATATCTCGCGGCAGACGCTCGCCTGACGGTCGTCGCCGAAGAACTCGGCAAACTGCTCGAGCGTCTTCACCAGTCGGTAAGGCGACTCGTAGAATATCATCGTGCGCGTCTCGGTCTGCAGCGACTGCAGCAGCGTCTGGCGGCCTTTCTTCTGCGGCAGGAATCCCTCGAAGCAGAAGCGGTCGCACGGCAGACCCGAGCTTACGATAGCCGGAACGAACGCCGTAGCGCCGGGCAGACACTGCACCGTGATGCCGGCTTTAGCCGCCTCGCGAGCGAGAAAGAAGCCGGGGTCGCTGATTCCGGGCGTGCCGGCATCGCTGATGAGCGCTATCGTCTCGCCAGCCTTCAGACGTTCGACTACGGATGCCGTTGTGCCGTGTTCGTTGAACTTGTGATGCGACATCAGCCGGTTCTTTATATCGAAATGCTGAAGCAGAATGCCCGATGTGCGAGTGTCTTCGGCAAGCACCAGATCTGCCTCTTTCAATATGCGGATGGCACGCATCGTCATGTCTTCCATATTGCCCACCGGAGTAGGCACAATATATAATATACCCATATTGTGGGCAAATATAGTTATATTAATCAAGAACGGCAAAAAAACATGTCGTTTCTTTGCAATTTTTAAAACGTATTCGTAAATTTGTACTCACAATGAAAGCAAATTTAGAGGGCGAGAAGTATCGCCAAGGAAGAATTGAAGTAGTATGCGGTTCGATGTTCTCTGGCAAGACCGAGGAACTGATACGCCGCATCAAGCGAGCTACCTTCGCTCGCCAAAGAGTTGTTATATTCAAGCCGCAGATAGACACACGCTATTCTGAGGAGGAGGTGGTGAGCCACGACCACAACGCCGTGATGTCGGTGCCGCTCTCCACGTCAGCCGAGATTCTGAACTACCTGAGCAGTCACACCACAAGCACGGACGGTTACGACTTCGACGTGGTGGGCATAGACGAGGCGCAGTTCTTCGGCATGGACCTCGTTGACGTGTGCAACCAGCTTGCCAACAACGGCGTGCGCGTGATAATAGCCGGCCTTGACATGGACTTTCAATGCACTCCCTTCGGCCCGATACCGGCTCTGTGCGCCGTAGCCGACGAAGTGACGAAGGTGCACGCCATCTGCGTGAAGTGCGGAGCGCTCGCCTACGTGAGTCATCGTCTTGTGCACGACCAGAACCAGGTGCTCATCGGCGAACAGGCCGAGTATGAGCCGCTCTGCCGCGAGTGCTACAAGAAAGCAATGGAACAATAATATGAACGAACAAAAGATTACATTCGACAAAGTGATGCGCTGGACAGCCGTCGGCGGCATAACCGTGGCCGTCTTCGCCATCACCAACTATCTGAGCAGCGTGCTGCTGCCCTTCTTCATCGCGTGGTTCCTGGCATATCTGCTCTACCCGATGGTGAAGTTCATACAGTATCGCATGCACGTGAAGGTGCGCGCCCTGGCTATCATCATCGCCATGCTCGCCATTCTGTCCGTAATCGGACTGCTTGTCTACTTCATCGTGCCGCCGATGGTGAGCCAGTTCCAGAAACTGTACGAGTTCATCCTCCACTGGCTGCACCAGACAACGCACACCAACGACTTCTCGCGCATGGCGAAAGACTGGGCTATAAACAACCAGGAGGCGCTGGAGCGCTTCTTCAAAAGCAAGGACTTCAGCGACACGCTGAAGACGACGATGCCGAAGCTCTTCGCCGTGATAGGACAGACAGCCAACATCGTAATGTCTATCATAGCGTCGTGTATCACGCTGCTCTACACGTTCTTCATACTGCTCGACTACGAGTTTCTCACGACGAGCTGGGTGAAGATATTCCCGAAGAAGAACCGTCCGTTCTGGCAAGAACTGGCGCAGGACGTGGAGCGCGAGATGAACAACTACATACGTGGTCAGGGCTTAGTGGCGCTCTGCATGGGCGTAATGTTCTGCATCGGCTTCAGCCTGATGGACTTCCCTATGGCTATCGGTCTCGGAATACTCATCGGCGTGATGGACCTCGTGCCCTATCTGCACACCTTCGCGCTCATTCCGACAGCCTTCCTCGCCATGCTTAAGGCTGCCGACACGGGGCAGGACTTCTGGATGGTGTTCGGCTTGGCATTCGGCCTCTTCTGCGTGGTGCAGATCATCACCGACATGTACGTCACGCCGAAGATTATGGGCAAGGCGATGGGCCTCAACCCAGCCATACTGCTGCTCTCGCTCTCGGTGTGGGGCGCACTGCTCGGCTTCATCGGACTGATCATCGCTCTGCCGCTCACGTCGCTCATTATAGCCTACTGGCAACGCTACGTCACAAAAGAGCATCTGAACGACGACGACCCGCCTACAGCAGTAGAAAACCAACAGAAATAGACGAAAAAGGAGTGAAAAACGTAAAAAACAAACAAAATATTTGCGTAATTTATAAAAAACCACTACCTTTGCACTCGCTTTTGGAATATAAAGCAAATACGGAGACTCGCTAGCTCAGTTGGTAGAGCACAACACTTTTAATGTTGGGGTCATGGGTTCGAGCCCCATGCGAGTCACGCAAAAAGAGGATACAACTTCGGTTGCATCCTCTTTTTTTTTGTTTAAGCGTTTCATACGTTTTTCTTCAAGATGGCGATGCAGCGGATGCAGGAGGAGCTGAAGCAGAAGGAAGCGAACACCAAGCGATTCAGCACATTTATTTTCTAAACAGCCATATTAGTAGCGGAGGTAAAAGCCTCCGCAGCAACCAGCTATACTAACCATTATTATTAGTAGCGGAGGTCTCCGGCCTCCGCAGCAACCAGCGATGCTAACCATTATTATTAGTAGCGGAGGTCTCCAGCCTCCGCAGCAACCAGCGATGCTAACCATTATCATTAGTGTCAGACTTGGTGCTGCGGAGGCCGGAGACCTCCGCTACTATCGTGTGCTCCAATCATCGTACTCCGAACGCCGTCCAATCAGATTCCGTTCGCCGCCCGATCGGATTCCGTTCGCCGTCCGATCGGATTCCGTACGCCGTCCGATCGGATTCCGTACGCTACACGATAACATTACGTGAGCAGAAGGACGAGGCGGCTTATGGATCAGACCGATTCGTTGAGGTCGTACAGCACGAGCGAGCCGAGCACGACAAGCGCTATCGCTATCATGAGCGAAGTATGGAACAGCGTTGTCCAGTCGGCGGACGGGGGAAAGGAGACGGAAGCGGGCAGCGAGAGCGAGCCCACCCTATCCTGTACGGCGTGAACCACGTCGCCGAGGAAACCGCCGACAGCTCCGCACACGCGCAGCTTGAGCAGCTGGAAGCCGTTGACGAAGAAGAAGACGGCAACGCAGACCGCTGCCATCGCTGCCGTCCACAGGCGGTAGAGACGGTAGCAGCGGGTGTCCACTTCCTCGGGCAGACGGCGCATGAGGCGGTCGGTGAATCCGTCGTCGGCGATATCCATGCGAGCGCTGTCGGCGAAGAACCGCTGAAGAAGCGCCTCGTCGACAGTCTCGTCATAACTTGTTTTATTCTTTACATCAGTCATAGCATGATTGAATTTTTACGTTGTCTTTTATTTTTCCACCTACATTTAGGGTCTTAAGAATAGCCGTTCTGCCGCAGGAAGGCGGTAAGTTTCTGCTTTCCGCGGAAGAGATGCGACTTCACCGTGCCCTCCGCCATGCCCGTTATTGCGGCGATGCGTTCGATGGGATAGCCGTCGACGAGCTGTAGCGTGACGCATGTGCGCTCGGCGTCGGGCAGACGGGCGAGAGCACCGTAGACATCCATCCCGAGCGACTGGTCGGTGCCGGCTGCGGCAGGGCGCGCTGCGTCGAGGTCGTCGGCAGACGGGCGAAGCCCGCGCCGATAGTCGTAGAATACGTTGTAGGCTATGCGGAAGAGCCATGTGGAGAACGCCGCCGAGCCGCGAAACGTCCCGATGCTGGTATAAGCCCTTATGAAGGTGTCCTGCGCGAGGTCGTCGCTCAGCTGCGCGTCTCCCAGCGTTTGGTGGAGGAAGAAGCGCCTTATAGGCGACTGATACTTCCTGACAAGACGGTCGAAAGCCGTCTTGTCGTGAAGCTCAGCCACCTGCTGTATAAGAAAGAGATCGTCGTTAGTATCCTTCATATCGTTCTGTCTTTAAAAGAATGGGGTCAATGGTCGGTTTCGTCCTCGTCGTCGCGCTTCTGCCACGGCATCTTACTATCGTAGTTGTACTTCACCATGAACATCTGTCCGAGTCCGATGCACGCCACAAGAGCGCCTATGCCCATGAGCGACTGCATACCGAAGAACCAGAAGAAAATCATGAGTCCGGCACCAATCGACGTGTTGCGCACTCCGCGGCGCCACATATACTCGGGCGACTTCTGGCTGAGCGGTTTCAGTTCGTCGTTGAACGGTTCGCCCTTCTCCATAGCCATCTCAGTCAGTCGCACGCGGTCTTTGTGGCGGCGCATGAAGTAGCGTATGACGAGCAGAACGACAATGATAGGCGCAAGGAAGCACAGCAGCATCGGCACGAAAACGCACAATATAAGGAAGAGCTTTACGATCCATCCGGGCAAACTGTTGTAGAACTCGAGCAGTTCGTCGCGACTGACAGGGGCATCGTTGTCGAACGTGGCTCCGCCGTTAGCGGCAGACGCCGTGTCGGCAGTTACGGTATCCGAGTAAGCCACGATGCCCTTCTCCTCGTCGGCAGCGTCCTTATCCTTCTTGTCCACCATCTGTGTGTGCGGACGATTGCGGTGAGACTGCGATGCGGCGGAAGCCATAGGAGCCGCTGCGCTGAGCGCCAGCAGCATTGCCATTAAAAAGATTGTCTTTTTCATATCTGTTCGTATTTTTTAGTTGTTTCTGTATGTTTGACTGATAATGAAAGCGATAAGTTGCAAAGCTACGAAAATTTTTCTTCAGAATATTCGCCCTGTTCGATACATTTTTGTATCTTTGTATCTGCTTCGATATCACACATATAAAACTACACATTATTATATATAAGATACGGCTGGCGCAAGCCGGCGTATACGAACTGGAAGCAGAAGAGAACTTCAGAAAAAACGAAACTTACAGATATGAACGATTTTAGAAAATTCGCAACAAGTAGACTCGGCATTAACGGCATGATGCTCGACGACGTGATGAAGGCTCAGGCGCAGTACCTCAACCCGTATATCCTTGAGGAGCGCCAGCTCAACGTGACACAGATGGACGTGTTCTCGCGCTTGATGATGGACCGCATCATCTTCCTCGGCACCGAAATCAACGACTATACAGCCAACACGCTCTCGGCGCAGCTGCTCTACCTCGACTCTGTAGACCCGGGCAAGGACATCTCTATATACATCAACTCTCCCGGCGGCAGCGTGACAGCAGGTCTCGGCATCTACGACACCATGCAGTTCATCACCTCCGACGTGGCCACGATGTGTACGGGCATGGCGGCCTCGATGGCTGCGGTGCTGCTCGTGGCAGGTCAGGAAGGCAAGCGCTCGGCGCTGAAGCATAGCCGCGTGATGATTCACCAGCCGCTCGGCGGCGTGCAGGGTCAGGCTTCGGACATCGAGATCGAAGCACGCGAGATACAGAAGTTCAAGAAAGAACTCTACACCATCATCTCCGAACACTCGCACACACCGTTCGACAAGGTGTGGGCAGACTCCGACCGCAACTACTGGATGACAGCCGAGGAAGCTAAGGAGTACGGAATGATCGACCAAGTAATGATACGCAAGAAGTAAAGAGAAGAGAAGAACAAAAATGCCAAAGAAAGTATGTAGCTTCTGCGGAAGAAGCGAGAAGGACGTAAACTTCCTCATCACCGGACTGAACGGCTTCATCTGCGACTCGTGTGCGCAGCAGGCTTATCAGATTGTGCTCGAAGCGGGCTTCGGACCGGAGGGAACGCGCAAGAACTCGGGCGCATTCGACGTGTCGCTCAACGACGTGCCGAAACCAACAGAGATAAAGAAATATCTCGACGAATATATCATCGGTCAGGACGATGCGAAGAAGTATCTGTCGGTAGCCGTATACAACCACTACAAGCGTCTGCAGCAGCACGCGGAAGGTGCAGAGGACGACGGCGTGGAGATAGAGAAGAGCAACATCATCATGGTCGGCTCGACCGGTACGGGCAAGACGCTGCTCGCACGCACCATAGCAAAACTGCTGAAGGTGCCGTTCACCATCGTAGACGCAACGGTGTTCACCGAGGCGGGATATGTGGGCGAGGACGTGGAGAGCATTCTCTCGCGCCTGCTGCAGGTGGCCGACTACAACGTGGAGGCGGCGCAGCGCGGCATCGTCTTCATCGACGAGATTGACAAGATTGCGCGCAAGGCCGACAACCCAAGCATCACGCGCGACGTGAGCGGCGAGGGTGTGCAGCAGGGTCTGCTCAAACTGCTCGAGGGAACAATGGTGAACGTGCCGCCAAAGGGCGGACGCAAGCACCCCGACCAGGACTATATACACGTCGACACACGCAACATACTCTTCATCTGCGGCGGTGCGTTCGACGGCATCGAGCGCAAGATAGCACAGCGTCTGAACACCCACGTGGTGGGATTCAACTCGGTGCAGAACGTGCGCAACATCGACAAGGGCAACCTCATGAAGTATATCCTGCCGCAGGATTTGAAGTCGTTCGGCTTGATACCCGAGATTATCGGCCGTCTGCCGGTGCTCACATACCTCAACCCGCTCGACCGCGAAGCGCTGCGACGCATCCTCGTAGAGCCGAAGAACTCTATCATAAAGCAGTACACCAAGCTCTTCGAGATGGACGGCATCAAGCTCGAGTTCGCACCCGAGACATACGACTTCATCGTAGACAAGGCTGTGGAGTACAAGCTCGGCGCACGCGGACTGCGCTCTATCGTAGAGTCGATCGTGATGGACGCTATGTTCGAAGCTCCGACCAAGAACATCGACAGCTTCACCGTAACACTGGAGTACGCAAAGGCACAGCTGGAGAAGGCAAATCTCCAGTAGTGGCTTCGAGATACACTTAGACAAATCTTTATACTATGACTGGGACAATCAACCTCAACGAACAACTGAAACACCACTTCGGGTTCGACTCTTTCAAGGGCGACCAAGAAGCAATAATACGCAATCTGCTTGAAGGCAATGACACATTCGTGCTCATGCCTACAGGCGGAGGCAAGAGCTTGTGCTACCAGCTGCCGTCGCTCATCATGGAAGGCACGGCAATCGTGGTGTCGCCGCTCATCGCACTGATGAAGAACCAAGTGGATGTAGTGAACGGACTCAGCGAGGAAACCGGCGTGGCTCACTATCTGAACTCGTCGCTCAACCGCGCTGCCATCAATCAGGTGTACAAGGATGTGCACGAGGGCCGCACAAAACTGCTTTATGTGGCGCCGGAGTCGCTCAACAAAGAGGACAACCTGGAGTTCTTCCGTTCGTTCAAGATTTCGTTCTACGCCATCGACGAGGCGCACTGCATATCGGAGTGGGGTCACGACTTCCGCCCCGAATACCGCAACATACGCCCTACGATAAACAAGATTGGCGCAGCTCCGGTCATAGCGCTCACGGCTACAGCCACCGACAAGGTGCGCATGGACATAAAGAAGAGTCTGGGCATAGCCGACGCGAAGGAATTCAAGAGCTCGTTCAACCGCGCTAACCTTTATTATGAGGTGAGACAGAAGACGAACGACATCGACAAGCAGATTATTAAATTCATCAAACAACACCCTGGCAAGAGCGGCATCATCTACTGCATCTCGCGCAAGAAGGTGGAGGAACTGGCTGCCGTGCTGAAAGCCAACGACATAAAGGCGGCGGCTTATCACGCCGGCCTCGACTCGGCTACACGCTCGCAGACGCAGGACGACTTCCTCATGGAGCGCATCGACGTCATCGTGGCTACCATAGCCTTCGGCATGGGCATCGACAAACCCGACGTGCGCTTCGTCATACACTACGACATACCGAAGAGTCTTGAGGGATATTATCAGGAAACGGGTCGCGCAGGACGCGACGGCGGCGAGGGAATATGCATAGCATTCTACGCTTACAAAGACTTGCAGAAGCTGGAGAAGTTCATGGAGGGCAAGCCCGTGGCTGAGCAGGACATAGGCAAGCAGCTGCTGCAGGAGACAGCCGCATACGCCGAGACATCGGTGTGCAGACGCAAGGTGCTGCTGCACTACTTCGGCGAGGAATATCCGCACGAGAATTGCGGCAACTGCGACAACTGTCTGCATCCGAAGGTGCAGCGCGACGGCAAGGAGGCGCTGCTGATAGTGCTGAAGGCTATCATCGCCGTGAAGGAGGCGTTCCGCCAGGACTATATCGTCGACTTCGTGAAGGGACGCGCAACTGACGACATCGTGAGCCATCACCACGAGCAGCTCGAAGACTTCGGTGCAGGCGAGGACATGCCAGCGAAGATATGGAACCCCGTGATTCGTCAGGGAATGATTGCGGGCTACATTCATAAGGACATAGAGAGCTACGGACTGCTGAAGGTGACGGCGGCGGGCAAACGCTACGTGAAGAACCCTACGCCGTTCACATACGTAGAGGACACCGACTTCTCCGACACAGAGGACGAAGGCAGCGAGGCAACAGCTTCGGCGCTCGACCCTACGCTCTACAACATGCTCGTTGACCTCAGAAAGAAAACGGCACGCAAGCAGAACCTGCCGGCATACGTCATATTCCAGGACGTATCGCTCGAACAGATGGCTACGATGTACCCCGTGAAGATTGAGGAACTGCGCAACATTCAGGGCATCGGCGTGGGCAAGGCGAACCGCTACGGCAAGCCGTTCTGCGAGCTTATCAGCCAGTACTGCAAGGACAATGAGATAGAACGCCCCGAGGAGTTGTTCGTACGCACCGTGGCGAAGGACTCGATGAAGAAGGTGAAGATAATACAGTATCTCGACCGCCGCATGCCGCTCGACGACATCGCCTCGGCACTCGGACTCGACTTCGAGGACCTTCTCAACGACCTCGATGCCATCGTCTACAGCGGAACGAAACTCAACATCGACTACTTCCTCGAAGACGTGATGGACGAAGACCAGATTGACGATATCTACGAGTATTTCCGCGAGTCGGACACAGACGATATCGACACCGCACTCGACGAACTCGGCGACTACGAGGAGAACGAAATACGCCTCGTGCGCATCAAGTTCCTTTCAGAACAAGCCAACTAACACTGTTAGGAGGTGCTTTCAAGGGGTGCTTTCAGGGGGTGCAGTTGTCTCAACTGCACCAACCAAACAAAAACCCAACTAAATAGAAACACCATCATATCTATTTGGTGCAGTTGAGACAACTGCACCCCCTGAAAGTACCACCAAACAGCACACACCAACCACACCCCTAACCAACACAACTCCGCTCAAATTCCGTTAATTAGCATTAACACAGAAAATAAATCGTGTTTAATTTTTCGCGTATGGATTTTTATTGCTAAATTTGCACGC
>JABLTL010020668.1_pt1 | contig 28634 bp, 30 predicted proteins | sample 7160151 | NCBI WGS metagenome assembly JABLTL01 (sample SAMN14651223, study PRJNA627086) | human gut metagenome | isolation source: feces | host: Homo sapiens
CCCGCAGGAGCGCGGAGATCTCTTTGGCAAAGTTGGTTCGGCTGTCCACCATCGTCAGCAGGATACCGTCTATCTGGAGCTTGGGGTTGATCTGCCGCTTTACCTTGTTTACCGTGGAGAGCAGCTGTTCCAGCCCTTTGGCGGGCAGATACTCCGCCTGAACGGGAATAATGATCCTGTTCGCAGCGGCCAGCGCATTGACCGTGAGCATCCCCAGGGAGGGCTGACAGTCGATGAGGATATGGGAGTATTGCCCCTTCAGCGTGTCCAGATATTGCCGCAAGATAGTCTCACGGCTCATGGCGTTTACCAGAGAAACCTCCATACCGGAAAGCTGAATATCCGCAGGCATCAGGTCAACGCCTTCTGCATGATGCAGAATACCTTCTCCGGGGCGTATAGGCTGATCCATCAGAATTTTGCCCATTGCATCCGACAGTGTAAATGGCAGCTTGTCCGGTTGCGGATTTCCCAAGCTGATTGTCAGACTTCCTTGTGGGTCCCCGTCGATCAGAAGCACTTTCTTTCCGGCCTGTGCCAGACCTATTCCCAAGTTCGCACAGGTTGTTGTTTTGCCAACGCCGCCTTTCTGGTTGGCGATGGCGATGATTTGCGTGTTCAAATAAACCTCCTCCTTCTACAAAAAATATCCCTATTCCGAAAAATAGGGATGAAAAAAGCCGCTTACTCAAATAAATGAATAAACGGCTATGTAAGAAATATTCGATTGTAAGTAAAGTTTTATATCACTGCAAAATAACGAAGTGCATCTTTGATTGCTTCTACCTTTTCTGGTGTCGGATGTTTCCTCGGCTGTTTCAATTCTTCTACCGCATTAGGAGCATCATACATCGGCAATCCCAAATTTCGCTTTACCTCTGCGATATATGCGGTATGTACCTTGAAGCCGTATTTCGCTTCTATGTACTCCTTAATCATTTTGTAGGTCACTTTTTCTTTGGGCTTATACGCTTCGGCTCTTTTAGCAATACTATCTACCGGAATCTTGCCCTCGCCCTCTCCAAACTCCACATCAATGTGGATATAACTGTCGGCTTTTTTGTGGGATAAAAGAACTACCGTCTCCACATTCCCAGTCATAGGAAACATATCCACACAACACGCTTTCTCCACGCTGTAACCCATATCCTGTATCGTCACAAGGTCTCTTGCGAGTGATGATGCCTTGCAGGAAATGTAGACGATGTGGTCAACGCCGTAAGACAGAATCTTTGGAAGTGCCTTAGGATGAATTCCGTCACGGGGTGGGTCAAGAATTATTATATCCGGCTTGTCCTTGATGTCATCAATGACCTTCAGTACATCGCCTGCAATGAACTCACACTGCGTAAGGCCATTGTGTGCCGCATTCTCACGTGCAGCCACAACCGCCTCCTCAACTATCTCAACACCGATTACCTTCTTAGCCACCGGTGCCATAAGCTGTGCTATTGTACCGGTTCCGCTGTAGAGATCGAACACAGTCTTATCCTTCGTTGTACCGATATACTCTCTGGCAGTAGAATAGAGAACTTCCGCTCCAAGAGAATTGGTCTGGAAAAATGAAAACGGCGTGATACGGAATGTGAGTCCGAGAAGCTCCTCATAGAAGAAATCCTGTCCGAACACAATCTCAGTGCGCTCATTCTTGATAGCATCAGCGACACTGTCATTATATGTATGCAGGAAGCCTGTAATATGTCCTTTAAGGTCAAGTGCTTTCAATTCATCCGCAAGAGCATCAAGAGAGTATTCCATCTGGGTTGTTGTTATAAGATCAATCAGAATGTCCCCCGTCTTAACTGCTTTTCTCACAAGCAGATGTCTGAGATATCCCTTATGGGTAACTTTGTGGAAAAACGGAAGTCCGGCGCGAGACATGTGTTCATGCACACAATTAAGAATTCTGTCATAATCCTCATCAACAAGAAGACAGCCATCACATGTCACAATGTCATACATGCTGCTTCTTTTGTGAAGGCCAAGTGCCAGAGGCCCGTCCTTGAATTCATCCCCAAATGTATACTCCATCTTATTGCGGTATCCGGTAACATCAGGGCTTGCCTTAATTCCTTCAAATTCATAATCCGTTCTGATAACATCATCCAGCAGCTTCTTAACCTGGGATGCTTTCATCTTAAGCTGCTCATTGTAATCCATTGTCTGAAAAATGCATCCGCCGCAGACACCAAAATGTTCACATGCCGGTACACTTTCAAGAGGAGACTTCTCTTCAACTTCAAGAAGCCTGCCCTCATACCTTTCACCACGGCTCTTACATATGGAAAAGCTTACCTTCTGCCCCGGTATAACATTCTTCACGATTACCGGCTTTTCCTGACCGTCAACTCTTACAATTCCTTTGTTGGGAAAGTCAACACGCTCGACTGTTCCTGTATACACTTCACCTTTTTTCATCATTGATTACTTATCCCTGCCATCTTTTTTCTTGTCATTATAACCCTTAGGTGTCTTAAAGAGAATTCTCGCAACCATTCCGCCACCGCCGAATATCAGTACAAGCATAAGAAGCCATTCATAGAGTGATACGCCTATCATTGAAAATCTTGTAGACATAATAATACATGCAAGAATAATTAATACTCCAAGTCCGGCAACCAGCTTTGCTGCAAATGAATCCGGATTAACAAACAACCATACAACACCTATTATAAATGGTATAACCGTCATTCCCGTTGACATATGCCATCCACCGATTCTTATGTATCCACCGAAGAATCCCATTGATACATCAACATGTGTTGTAAGAAGATAAAGCCCCACAACAAGCATAGCCATTCCTGCCAGGAACTCCAATAATTCATTACGCTCTTTCTTCATTAGATTATCCTCCATCCTCCTTAAAAAATTGCCACCAGTTATTGCAACCGGTGGCAACAGTCCAGTTCAAACTCAGTCTGAATTACTTCTCAGTAAGCGGAACCTATTCATCTTCAAAGTCTTCATCTCCGAAGTCTTCATCCTCAAAATCATCTTCGTAATCATCAAGATAATCAGGTGTGAAGTATCTGTATACAGCATATGCAATTGCAGCAATCGCTGCTACAGCTCCGACAACTGCAAGTGCAATAACAACTGCGTTACAGCACTTCTTCTCTTCTTCCTTCTTCTGTTCTAACTCACCCTTGTGAATAAGATCTCCAAGCTTGCTGAGTGATACAAGATCTTCAATTTTATTAATATTCATCTTTGTCCTCCAATCCGCAACATTCATCAGAATGAATGCACCACAAAATATATGAATAGTATACCAAACGCATTGTTATTTTACTACTGTTTTTTAGGTTATAAAATACATTTTATGATTTTTTCAGCTTGGCAAATCCTGCAAGGAGCTTCTTACGTCCGAACTCATCAAAATCAACACTGACTTCGTAATCACGTGCACCTTCAACAATTCCTGCAACCGTTCCCATTCCAAACCTGGCATGCAATACACGGTCGCCAACTCCGTATGAGAGCCCTTTCTTTTTCTCAAGGTCGAATATGTCAGAAGAAAATTCCCTGCCGAATCCCACCTTTGTATTAGGTTTGGCATTACTTGCATTGCTTATATATGAGCCCATCGCTGAAGAATATGCTGTCGACATAAATGAAGCAGCACGCCTGCTGTGTGCCGGTTTAGGTTCTTCTGCCTTTTCTTTTCTCTTGTCAAAGCTTGTCTCACCTGACACAGCCATCAGTTCATCAGGAATCTCTTTGATAAAACGGGACACTTTGTTATACTGTGTCTCTCCTCTCACCATTCTTATTCTGGCACTGCTAAGGTAAAGCTCCTTCTTGGCTCTGGTAATTCCGACATAACAGAGCCTTCGCTCTTCTTCCAATGCATCCCGGTCCTCAGACACAATCGACATATAGCTCGGAAAAAGCCCATCTTCCATTCCTGTCATAAATACAATCGGAAATTCAAGTCCCTTGGCACTGTGAATCGTCATCAGCATAACGTGATTACTGTTCTCATCAAGATTATCAATATCAGCAACAAGTGCAACTTCCTCGAGAAATCCGGACAGCGTTGGCTTGTCATCTTCGCACTCCTCTTCATATGTCACAATCTTATTGATAAGTTCATCAATATTCTCTTCCCTTGCTGCAACTTCCTCAGGTGTATCTCCGTCAAGAAGATATTCTCTGTACCTTATCTCCTCAAGCATATCCTCAACAAGCTGTTCCAAAGACAGCGACTGTACCTTAGCCCTGAGTGCACATATATAAGTTATAAACGGCTTAAGCTTTGACGCTGACCTTCCAAGAGTGGTAATCTCATCAGCCCTCATAAGCGCATCAAAAAAACTTATTCCACGCTCATCCGCATACTCCTGGACTTTGTTAATTGTTGTAGCACCTATACCGCGCTTAGGTACATTTATAATTCTCTTCACGGCCTGACTGTCTTTGCCATTATCAATTGTCTTAAGATAAGCGAGAATATCCTTAATCTCTTTGCGCTGATAAAAATTAACCCCGCCATATATCTTATAAGGGATATTAGACTGTACAAGCTTCTCTTCCAGCGCTCTCGACTGTGCATTAGTCCTGTAAAGAATAGCGCAGTCATTATAATTCCAGCCGTCTGTGACCTTGGCGCTTATTGTTGATGCTACTCCATAGCTCTCGGCATACGCATCATCATATGTTGTAAAATGCACCTTTTCGCCGTCACCGTTATCTGTCCACAACGTCTTCTGCTTTCTTCCGATATTGTTGGCAATTACATTATTGGCAGCATTAAGAATATTCTGGGTTGAACGGTAATTCTGCTCAAGCTTGATTACCGTTGCCCCCGGAAATGCATCTTCAAAATTCAGGATATTATGTATATTAGCACCTCTGAACTTATAGATTGACTGATCATCATCACCTACGACACAAAGGTTCTTATACTTCCCGGCAAGAATGCTGACAAGCCTGAACTGAGCCGTATTGGTGTCCTGATACTCATCAACCATTATATAGCGGAATCTGTCCTGATAATATTCCAGCACATCATCATCCGTCAGGAAGAGTTCAACCGTCTTAACTATAAGATCATCAAAATCAAGAGCATTATTAATCTTAAGTACACGCTGATACTCATCATATATCCTGGCGATAGTCGAAAGGTTATAATCACTTCCCGCCGCTTCCCGCATATCCTGCGGAGATTCAAGATTATCCTTAGCTGCTGAGATTGCGCTAAGCACAGCTCTTTCCTTGAAAGTCTTGCTGTCGATATTCAGCTTTTTTATTGCCTCTCTTACAATACTCTTCTGGTCATCCGAATCATATATTGTAAAATTGGTATCATATCCGATTCTGTCTATATATCTTCTCAGAATTCTTACACACATAGAGTGAAATGTGCTTACCCACACATGTTCTGCTCCCATGCTCACAACCTTATCAACACGCTCACGCATCTCAGATGCTGCCTTGTTGGTAAATGTTATTGCAAGAATGTTCCACGGATTAACTCCCTGCTCCTCAATCAGGTATGCAATCCTGTGTGTAAGTACTCTTGTCTTACCCGAACCTGCTCCCGCAAGTATCAGTACAGGACCTTCCGTTGTGAAGACTCCCTGTTTCTGCTGTTCATTCAATGTATCGTAAATACTCATGATTATACTGCCGTCCGACCGTCCTAAATAATATAATAATACTTAAAATCCACTACTGAAGCTTCGTTCCACACTCAGGGCAGAACTTTGCTCCGCTGACCGGTGCGCCGCATTGAGGACAGAACTTAGGTCCCGCAGACGGTGTTCCCATCTGTCCGCTAACACCGGAATTATTCTGCATATTCATGCCGGCTGCCATCGAATTAGCCATCTGCTGCCCCATCATCATGCCTATCTGCATACCTGCCATATCAACTCCGGCATTGGAACCTCTTGCATTACCAAGTGAATCTGCCACTGCTATCTGGCTGTACTTATTCATGTCACCGACCATTGACTGTGCAGCTGCCTTATCAGTCATTCTTGCAACTTCCTCAGTATATGAGAGCGGAGCCATTGTAAAGTTCGTTATTAATATGCCAATCTTAAATAGCTCCATATCAAGGTCACCCTTAATTCCATCGCAAATCTCAATCGACTTCTGCTGAAGTTCAATCACACTGCTGCCTGCTTTACTGAGCCATGTCATAAGAAGCGTATCAAGTGATGAAGATACTCTCTCTCTTACATCTTCTACCGTAAACTGCTTCTTAACTCCGGCAATCGTATCTATGAGGCACATATAATCAGATACTTTAAAGCTGAATGTTCCATGTGCCCTTACCGGAAGTCCTCCCGGAAGTGTAGGTGATGCAAGCATCACCGGATTCTTCGTTCCCCATTTGACAGTGAACTCCTTGGTATTGACAAACAATACCTCTGCACGCATTCCACTGTTAAATCCGAACTTGAACCCCTTAAGCGTTGAAAGAAAAGGAATAATATCTGACTCTATGTCAAAGCTTCCTTCGTCTGTAAATATGCCTTCAACCTTACCATTATACATAAATATGGCATCCTGTCCCGGACGGATAACAAGCCTGCTTCCCTTCTTAATCTCCTTGTTAGTCCATTTCCAGAAGATTACATCATCCCTGTATTCTTCCCATTCGACCACATTGGCCAGCTGGTTGCCAAACAATCCCATATTACCGCTTCCTCCTGATGATTCCTATTAAAGTCCCATCTGGGCCTTAAGTGCCGCAAGTTCATCATCCACAGCATTGGATGTCTCCGCAGCTGCCTCTTCTGAATCATACTTAGCTGCAAGATTATCAATATCACTGTCAGCCTGTGACTGGTTAAGTTCTGTCATTGCATTGGCTTCATCAAGCATTCTGTTGACCTTCTCATCCATACGGTCTAATCCTGCCATTGCACTTGATGTATCTGACACATTATTGCGTATCTTATTATGCTCCTGCATGGCCTTAGCCTGATTTGCCTTAGCCTTAATCTCGTCTCTTCTCTCCTTAAGTGAGTTGATATCCTTAACAAGCTTATCATGCATCTCTCTCATCTTTGTTGCATTAGCTGTCGCAAGGTCATAGTTCTGCTGAAGAGTCTCAAGCTTTCTGGCAACTGACTGCTTCTTCTCAAGAAATGCTCTGGCATCGCTCTCATTGCCTGCCTTAAGCGCCTTCTCTGCATATGCCTGATACTTATCAACCTCCTGCTTACAGCTATCGAGCTCTCTCTTAGCCTTAGCTTCATCTGCCATAACTGCTGCTGTCTCAGCCTTAACCTTGCCAAGGTCACTCTCCAGATTACGAAGATACTGGTCTACCATCTTCTCCGGATCCTCTGCCTTGTCAAGAAGTGCATTGATATTAGCTTCCATAATGTCCTTAAATCTTGTTAATATTCCCATGTTAATAACCCCATCCTTTCAATTATCTTATATTATTATGGCATGTCTGTAACTCTACCAAACGCAGAGGCTTACCACACATGTTTATTATATTACATCCATCACAGATTGTCACGCAAATTTATCTTGTGTTTTGCTCACCAAAACTATATAATGTAGCTATTAAAACCATATCACAGCAGAATAGAAAAGAGGTATTACAATGGCTGCTGAAAAGCATAATAATAAGGATAGCCAGACAACCAATACATCTGCCGGACGTACGCCTGCAGGTTCCAAAGACATATCTTTCGACAGCAAGGCTTTTGTAGGTGCGCTTCTTCGCAAACTTACACAGCTATCATACATCAAACCCGGTGAAGTTCCGAACATAGATCTCTATATGGATCAGGTAACAACATTTATGGACGAGCACCTGAGCGATATCAAGCGCTACGAAGACGATAAGACTCTCACCAAGACAATGATCAACAATTACACGAAGAATAAGCTTCTTCCCCCACCGGTCAAGAAGAAATATTCTTCCGACCATCTCTATATCATGGCATTCATCTATTACTTTAAGCAGATGCTTTCCATCGGAGACATACAGAAGCTGCTTACTCCGATGACAGAAGATTTCTTTGGAGATAATGATGTTATTTCACTTGAGAAGATATATAAGGAGGTATATCAGCTTGAAAAGGACCAGGTTTCCAATGTATCTAAAGATATTTTCTTCCAGCATAGGAAGGCTTCTGCCTCATTTGAGAACATAGAGGATGAACATGAGCGTGAATATCTGCAGAAGTTTGCATTTATATCAATGCTTATATTTGACATTTACATGAAGAAAAATATCATTGAGAATATCATCGATGAGATGGATACTGACAAGAATAAGTAATCTGTTCATGTAGCAGATTCGCCTGTAACCAATAATAAAACACATGGCAAAATGAGCAAAAGGCCACCGGATATGACTGTAATCGTACGATTATAATCATTCCGGCAGCCTTTTGTCTGCTTAATATATATTCTATATTCTGTTATTCCCGTTCTTCTGCCTTAAGTCTGTTAAGCACAGTGTCATAGCCGTCCGTTCCATAGTTGAGAGCTCTGTTCACACGGCTTATTGTCGCTGTTGATGCTCCTGTCTTCTGGGCAATGTCAAGATATGTCCAATGCTCTCTTAGAAGTCCGGCAACTTCAAATCTCTGCGACAATGATAATATCTCATTAATAGTACACAAATCCTCAAAAAATGCCATGCATTCTTCTTCACTTTTCAAAGATACAACAGCTTTGTACAGGTTCTTAACTTCGTCAGTATCAAGCTTTTTATTCATTGTTCCCACTCTTCCCTATATTAAGGAATCCCACAAGCTTATCATAATCCGTTCCGGCTATAAGGCTCTCCGGGAAATCCATCTCTTCAATCAGCTGAAGTGCATACTGGAAATTACCAATATCCTCCTCAATGTGCGCATCACTTGATATAGTTATGTGCGCCTTATACCTCTTACACAGTTCAAGCATCTTCCGGTCATTCTCCCAGGTTCCCGGTCTTGGCCCGGCAGGCTTAAGTGATGCATTATTAAGCTCAAGCAGTGTATTGTTCTCCTTTGCAGCCTTAACAACCGCTTCCATATCAACCGGATACCTTCCGTCATCCGGATGACCTACTATATTAATCCACGGATTCTTTATAACTGATATCAGAGCCGCTGTATTCTGTTCCCTTGTTCCCGACTTAATGCACGGCGTATGGAAACTTGCTATTGTAATATCAAGCTCTTTATACACACGTTCAGGTAGATCCACACTGCCCTTAAAATCCATTATATTAAGTTCCGCTCCGAACAGTCTGTACACTCCCATCTTCTCATGGCGGAGTGACTGAAGATTATGAAAATACATCTCAGCGCATGAGCCGGGCATCTTTGGCGTATGCTCCGTTATCGCAATATGTGTAAATCCCTTGTCAGCAGCAGAACGTGTCATCTCATCAATCGTATTATAAGCATGTCCGCTTGCAATTGTATGCATATGTGTATCAATCGTTAATCGCATCTTTTATCCTCTTATAAATATCGGATTACATCCGATTACAATACTCAATATCTAATCAACACTACAGATAATATTACCACATTTCAAGTAGTATTGACAATAGAATTTGCTGACTGTATCATCATATTATACAGCATAATATCTCATTTTTATTTATGGAGGGACATATGAAAAAATTTTTAAACGAGTTCAAGGCATTTGCATTGCGCGGCAATGTAATGGACATGGCAGTCGGTGTTATCATCGGTGCAGCTTTTCAGGCTATTGTTACATCTCTTACCAACGATGTAATCTCGCCATTCATCGGATTGTTCGGCAAGACTGACTTCAGCAGCATGGTGCTCACAATCCGTGGTGTTGACATCAGATATGGTGCTTTCATAACATCAGTTATTAACTTTATCATTATGGCTTTCATAATATTCATGCTTGTTAAGGTTCTTAACAAGCTAAGCAGCCTCGGCCACAAAGATGCTCCGGCAGCACCAGACACTAAGGAATGCCCTTACTGCTGCAGCAAGATATCAGTCAAGGCCGTAAGATGCCCTAACTGCACTTCCCAGCTTTCTTAAGCTTACCGCATTTATTACATACAGCCAGGATTCATTAAGATTCAAAAGCAAAACTGCCGGAGGCGCACAGGTTATTCACCTGCTGCCTTCGGCAGTTTTACCGAAAGACCTTTTCTTGTATGGTCAACAGAGAACTTTTCATCAGAAACATTATAATATCTGTAAGTATATCCTCCGCTCTCTCCAAGCGAATCATCCCATGATATGTCAGCATTATAATATGCATCACCCAGTTTTACTATATTCCACGCATGTGCTCCTCCTTTGGAATATCCTGTACACAGATAGCATGGTATGTCAAGCTTCTGCATAATGTACTGGAATGCCCGCGAATATCCGGCGCACACAGACTCCTTATTAACAAGTGCACTGTATGCACTCTGGTTAACCGGTGCCGACGCATTATATTTAACGCTGTCCATTATGGCATTGTATACATATTTTTCCTTATCCTCTGCTGTAGTAAGTGCGGATGCCCCCTTAATTATCGTATCTGCCGCATCATTGAACTTCTTAAGTGAATTCTCATAATCCGCCGCTGTGGCATTATACTTAAGTGTAACTTTCAACACTCTTCCTGAACCGGAATACTCATACGAATACTGTGTATCAAGATAAAACAGCTCCGGGTGGTCGTTATATACGGCCGTCATCACATCATTCAGCGCATCCTGGCTTATCATTGCGCCAACAGCACAATCACTCCTGCGTTCTACGGCTGCAGCATATACATCATCGTATACCTCCTGCTGCTCTTTGGATAACATTGCCCGATACGGATACATTTCTTCAGTAAATGTGTACTTCTTCGCTGATTCCGCTTCCGTTGCCGGCTCAGCATCAGGTGCACGTGATGAATCCGGAGCAGATACCGACTTGCCGCTTCCCTGCATAGCTTTATAATCTGTTCCAAGAGCTCCCCTGTCTGATGCAGGCTTCGTTCTAACCTGTGCTGAAGGAGCAAGCGGAAGTGTTGGCTTGGTGCCTGCCATGGTATATATTGCAGCCTGCGCATTATTCTGACTGCTTTGCTGTGACTTCCGGCTGTCTGTATAAAAAATCAATCCACAAACCGCTGTAAGCATAACTATCGAAAACCACAGAAGTGCAAATAACTTTTTCATCAAAAAACCTCTTTTCGTTAATTCTTCTGCTTTGGAGAAGTCTGATAATTATCTAACTAATTGTAGCACATAGCTGTTGTTATTCAAAGCAAAATGTGCTATCATTACAACATGATAATTGTACTGATTTTAGTACAATCCGTGTATACAGAATCACAGGACACATCTGTTAATGTGTCACCAGGAGGTTTCATATGGAGAGGGATTATCTTACCAACCTATTGCCATTGCACCTTTTCCTGCGCGAGGCTGATAAAATATTAAAGAATAACCCGGACTGCAGATATGCTGTCACAGCAACTGATTTAAGCAATTTCAAATACATTAATGACCTTTACGGAATGGCTGAAGGCAACCGCACTATACAGGAGATGGCTGAGAAGTTCTTCAGCGGCAATCCCCGATGCATACTTGCAAGCCGCCCTTATGCCGACCAGTTCAGGTCTCTGATTGCTATAGGTGATGTATCGCAGGATGAAGAAGTAGCAATCATAACAAACATGAATACAGAGTTTACTGAATATATCCAGAAGCGTTATCCTAATATATATTTTCATGTGTATACAGGGCTTTATATCATTGAGGACAATTCAGAAGGAATACGTTCAGCATGTGATAAGGCTCACTTTGCCAAGAAGTGCTTCAAAGGTAACCTGAGTGTGACATGCGGCATATTTGATTCCAACGCATATAAGGATTCATCCAATGTAATGAGGCTTACACATGAATTCCAGAGTGCACGTGAACGTGACAGTGTGTATGTATATTACCAGCCTAAGTGTTCAGCCTCTACCGGCGAATTTATCGGTGCAGAAGCTTTAGGACGCATAGCCGACAAGGACGGCAACATTATATCTCCCGGTGAGTTCATTCCTGTTCTTGAGCGCACAGGCATCATTGGTGATTTTGATGATATAATCATGGAGAAGACATTTGCTGACATACGCAGATGGATTGATAACGGCGGCAATGTAAAACCCGTCTCACTCAATATATCAAGAATACAGTTTCTAAAGCCCGGGCTTATTGATAAGATACTTGCCCTCCAGAAGAAGTATGATATTCCATCCCGCCTGATAGAGCTTGAGATAACAGAGACAACTTTTATTGAATCTGTTGACTTTATAGACGATACAGCAAGAGAACTACGCAGGCATGGATTTACCATTGATGTTGATGACTTTGGCTCCGGATATTCCTCACTCAGTCTTATTGCCACTCTGCCTGCCGACACAATCAAGCTTGACTGCAGTTTTGCAAGGCAGTGCCTTGATAATGACAAAGGAGTGATTCTTCTCTCAGGAATCATCAATATACTCAGGAGTATAGGTTTCGACATAATATGTGAAGGCATTGAGACCGAACGTGAAAGGCAGCGCATAATGGAACTTGGATGTGATAAGATACAGGGTTATTATTATGACAGACCGATGCCATCTTCGAGCTTTGAAGAAAAATATATAACAAAACAATAAAATACTGCCATACAGGACATCTGCTTGTATCCTGTATGGCAGTATTTTATATCTGCAGACCGCTGGTTTTCCTTCCACTCACGGCCACGCTGCTACTGTGCTTCGCCATTGTCATGAAGCAGCTGATACACATCAATCTTAAATTGGTCATCAGCATTAATTCCGACAAATCTGCAGCCATATACGTTATTCGCTCCGTGAACATCTTTGCGGAGCACTTCTATCACCGCCTCAAATGATTCCTTATTGGCAAGTGTGATTATAGTATCATAGTAAGAATTAATTTTAAAATCATAATCAGACTCGAATGCTATTCCACCTTTTGATATGTCAATAACATGCACATCCACCGTATCTGATGAATATCCTGATACAAAGCTATCCCCCAGCTGCCTTAACGAAACTGTAACATCAACATCAATTCTCTTTGTTCTTCTTTTTTCTATCCTCATATAAGTAACCCCCAGACAATATAATTATTGCCATATTCCATCCTGGCTGAGCTTATCCCAGTCAACCGTAAGGAGTGAAATTTTCTCTCCCCTAGCATCTGTTTTTGTAGTCTGGCTGATGTACTTCTGGCTTATAAGGCCATCAAGCGCCTTCTTAACCCTGTCTTCCGGAACCCTGTTATACTTGGCAACGCTGTCTATGGTTCTCCAGTATGAAGGTGTCTTGCCCGGCTTTCTGCGAAGCTTATCAAGACTTGCAAGAATCAGGTCATTATAATGATTCTTAACCTGAATCTGTCTTGGCATCTCTACATAACTTGTTGCTGCTGACTTCAGTGCATTGCTGAAGCCGAATTTAACTCCGTAAATAACTACTTTTTTATTAAGTTCTTTTAAATAATCCACAACGCATGTAAAATGTGCATCCCCTGTAAACAGCACATATACATCTGCACTCTTCTTCTTTGCTGCACTTCTGTAAATATGGTCAAGTATTATTACATCCGTAAAATCTTTGTCCACACCAAGCTTATCACTTGCAGTATGAGTCACGTTATTATTCGTAATTCTCTGAAGTTCAGGAAGCTCCGCTCCTATCTGACGCTCTGAAAAATCTCCAAACACATGAAGTTCATCAATGTCATATTCATTCTTAAGTTCCTGAATCCACTCCTCAAAGTTAGGTCTCATATGGAAATTATTATGATATCCATAGAACCAGTGCTCATAGTCTACAAATACTGCTGCCCTTGGCTTAGATGATTTACCAAATCCAAACACCCGCCTTCACCTCCTTCCATCACTTATTCTTATCACATAAACGTGTTCTCGCCACGAATATGACCACACCAAGTATAAATGTAAATACCGATATAAACTGGGACGTTGACAGCACTCCAACGCTTCCGCGTTCAAGGTCACCCCTGAAATACTCAAGCACAAATCTGCCGGCACTGTAGAACATCAGATATAATGCCATAATCTGTCCATCACATTTTTTCTTACGATCAAGCCAGAGAAGCACGAATGCATTAGCAAAATCAAGTCCGCTAGATATTATCTGTGTAGGTACAAGTGCAATATTATTAGGTGCAAATGCCGAATTATGAAATGTAATTGCAAACGCTGACGTTGCAGGTCTTCCGTAACAACAGCCCGCCAGCAGACATCCGATACGTCCGAATCCCTGTGCAAGTGCCATTGACGGAGCTGTAAGATCTATATACTGCCAAAAATCCAGTTTCTTAACTCTGCACATAATCATGATTCCGATTACGCCGCCAATAATTCCACCATATACAACCCAGCCTTCCCAGACATTCTTAAGGATTGAAGGATCCTTAAAAACATCCGGAAGGATAGTAATTATAAACAGAAGCTTAGAACCGATATATCCTGATACAAGTGCCCATATGACAAGTAAAAAGACATTATCCGGATCCATATTCTTCTTTTTGGCACGATATTCCGCCATCATATAAGCAGCAATAACGCCAATTGCTATCATCAGACCATATCCATGCACAGTAAAACTTCCAATAGTCAGTAAATCATTTTTCATATATTAGAGCAATTCCTTTAATATCTGGTTAACCATTGCAGGATTAGCTTTACCCTTCATAGCCTTCATAGTCTGTCCAACAAGAAATCCAATTGCTTTTTCCTTACCATTATGGTAATCATCAACAGACTGTGGATTCTCAGCTATAACCTTCTCAATAGCCTCTCTCAATGCGCCCTCATCATTAACCTGTTTCATCTTATGTTCTTCAACATAAACATCAGGGTCGACATTGTCGTTAAATACAGCTTCAAACACTTCCTTAGCAGCCGTATTATTGATTGTTCCCGCATCGGCAAGATTAACTATCTTAGCAAGGTTCTCAGGTGCGAATGTGATATCCTCAGGATCCATCTCCTTCTCCTTGAGAAGTCTCATTGTCTCGCCCATAATCCAGTTAGATACCTTCTTAGGCTTGCCACAGATCTTGGTTGCCTCTTCAAATATATCTGCAAGATGCTTTGTTCCCGTGATAATATCTGCATCATACTCAGGCAGACCGAACTCCTCCTGATATCTTGCCTTCTTCTCTTCTCTGAATTCCGGCTGCTGAGACTTAACCCTTGCAATCCACTCATCACTTATAACTATAGGTACAAGGTCAGGCTCAGGGAAATATCTGTAGTCCTGTGCATCCTCCTTAGATCGCATAGCATATGAAGACTCCTTGGCATCATCCCAGCGGCGTGTCTCCTGAACTACCTTCTTGCCATCCTCAATAAGCTCTATCTGTCTGTTGCGCTCACCCTCAATTGCCCTTGCGATTGATTTGAATGAGTTAAGATTCTTCATCTCAGTACGCGTACCAAATTCGGCTGCTCCCACTTCCCTTACGGAAATGTTGACATCGGCTCTCATAGAGCCTTCCTGCATCTTACAGTCTGATGCACCAAGATACTGTATTGTCATTCTGAGCTTTTCAAGATATGCAATAACTTCCTCTGCCGAACGCATATCAGGCTCTGATACTATCTCAATAAGCGGAACACCGCTTCTGTTGAAGTCTACAAGTGAGCAATCTTCCCACTCATCATGTATAAGCTTACCCGCATCCTCTTCCATATGAATCTCATGGATTCCGATACTCTTCTTAACTCCGTCAACTTCAATATCTACATGTCCGTTGCGGCATATTGGGTAATAGAGCTGTGATATCTGATAATTCTGTGGGTTATCCGGATAAAAATAGTTCTTACGGTCGAACTTGCAGTTCTGTGTTATTGCGCAGTTCGTAGCAAGCCCTACTGCCATAGCATATTCAACTACCTGCTTATTCAGTACAGGAAGTGAACCCGGCATGCCTGTACATACCGGACATGTATGTGTATTAGGTGCTCCACCGAAAGCAGTTGAGCATCCGCAGAAAATCTTTGTCTTAGTTGCAAGTTCAACGTGGACCTCAAGTCCAATGACTGTTTCGTATTCTCTCATTGTATTGGCCCCTTTCCTATATTCTCTCTGCCTTCAGAGACTGTTCAAATGCATATGCAGTCCTGATAATCTTCTTCTCTTCAAAACAGTTGCCAATCATCTGCACACCGATAGGAAGACCCTTTGAATCAAATCCCCCCGGAACACTGATACCCGGAAGACCTGCAAGGTTAACAGAGATTGTATAAATATCTCCAAGGTACATCTTGATAGGATCTGCAAGTGATGAACCTATCTCAGGAGCAGTTGTAGGTGCAACAGGTCCGAGAATTACATCATACTTAGAAAACGCCTTATCAAATGCCTGCTTTATAAGCGCCTTTGTACGGAGTGCCTTAAGATAATAAGCATCATAATATCCTGAGCTTAATACAAATGAACCGAGCATGATTCTTCTCTTAACCTCAGGTCCGAATCCCTCTGAACGTGTCTTCTTGTACATCTCGTGGAGCTCATTATATTCAGGTGTACGGTATCCGTACTTAACACCGTCAAATCTTGCGAGATTAGAACTTGCCTCAGCACATGCAATTACATAGTATGCAGGAATCGCATATTCTACGAGACTTAAGTCAAATTCTTCAACAACAGCACCCTTTTCTTCAAGCTTATGTGCAGCATTCATAATCGCTGCCTTAACCTCAGGATTAAGCCCTTCGATAAGATAATCCTTCGGTATTCCTATCTTCATCCCCTTAACATCATCAACCAGTGCTGATGTAAAGTCATAATCATCTCTCCTGATTGATGTTGAATCCTTAGGATCATATGATGCAATCGTTTCAAGTATTGCTGCACAGTCCGTAACATCCTTAGCTATAGGTCCTATCTGGTCAAGAGAAGAACCATAGGCAATAAGTCCGTATCTTGATACTGTTCCGTAAGTAGGCTTCATACCCGTAACGCCGCAGTATGAGCTCGGCTGTCTTATAGAACCACCTGTATCTGAACCAAGTGCGAAGCTGCACTCATCAGCTGCAACTGCTGCAGCTGAACCGCCTGATGAACCGCCCGGAACATGCTTTGTATTCCATGGATTCTTAGTTGCTCCGTAATGCGATGTCTCCGTCGTACTTCCCATCGCAAACTCATCCATATTAGTCTTACCGAGAATTACAGCACCTGCCTTCTCAAGGTTAATTACTGCTTCTGCCGTAAATGTAGGCACAAAATTCTCAAGTATTCTGGAACCGCATGTCGTAAGCACTCCCTTGGTACACATGTTGTCCTTAATTGCAACAGGCACACCTGCAAGAGGTCCTGTAAGTTCACCCGCATCAATCTTAGCCTGAACTTCATCCGCCTTAGCAAGTGCTGCTTCCTTCGTTGTTGTAACGTAACAGTTAAGTTCAGCTTCCTTCTCATCAATCTTGTCATATGCCGCAAGGACTGCTTCCCTGACGGTAACTTCTTTGGCTTTTATCTTTCTGCCAAGCTCTACGGCTGTCAGACTCATCAAATCCACGTCTATATCCTCCAAATCATATATTTAAAATAATCAGACAATTGTCTTAGGCGAATGTCTTAGACAATTGTCTTAGACAAATGTCTTAGGTACCATAAATGCTCCATCCTTCTTCTGCGGTGCATTGGCTGTAATATTATCACGGTCGTCACCATTAGTAACAACATCCTCACGGAATACATTATTAACAGGGAACACATGTGACATAGGCTCCACACCTGATGTATCAAGTTCGTTAAGCATATCTACATAATCGAGCATCCTTCCCATATCCTTCTTCGCCTCTTCCTTCTCTTCAGGCGAAAGTTCCAGTTTAGCAAGAATTCCAACATAATCAATTGTTTCGTCAGAAATAATATTTGCCATCTCTACCTCCATCAAATTAAAAAGTCCCGGCACATATCAGTAAAATGATATATGCCGGGACGGATATACTAATCGGTATCACCCGCATCAAAGGGATAATCCACTTCTGCTCAAGAGCCTTCACGGCTTTTACCATTAATATGCTTATGTTAGCATATTCACAGCTCATTTGCAAGCAAATTAAATGTTATCGTTTTTTATATATTTGACATATTTTGCAGTAACACAGCCGCCGTCATCGTTATCGCTTATGCAGTATATGCCATTCTTGACGCCAACCCAGCGGCCTGCTTTAGATTCAGCAGATATGCATTTGACAAAATCAGTGCCGTTAACGCTGTAATACAGACCCAGCATCTCCACCGGAGTATGTTTCTCTTCTTCGCTGATATCCCTGTATCCTGTCCTTACGACCTTATACATAAACCATACACCATCTGCACATTCAGCTGCAGCAAGCTGTGCAACCGTCTTGGTCTGCTCGTCAGTTATTGCCTTCTCCTTATCAAAATGCTGCATACCTTCTGTTACACTAACACCAAATCCGGCAGCATTCTTTGTCAATGCAAGCCCTTCATAGAGCATTCCCATTGAAATAATTCCGACCGTGTCACCTTCCTTCATTCCTGTAACATCAATCTTCGTTATGCACGTAAATTCCGGTGCCGGCCACTTCTGCAGCAGCAGGTTGCGAACATCTCCGAGAGGTCTGTCAGCCTCTTTGAACATTGCATTAAGTATGAGACCACGTTCTGTACACGAATACCATTTTTTGTCATAATTGGCATTCCACTGCCACTGTAGTCCGAGATTCTTACTGCAGAAGCTGTCGGATGAATCCGGCTCACATACAGCAGTCTCAACATCACCTACATCAGGCTTTCTGTACTCAAGTACCGGTTCTCCGTAATCATTGCCATTCTTGGCTATTCCGATAACCGGCCAGTCATTCTCCCAGTGCATAGGCTGAAGATGCGTAATTCTTCCTGCTGCATATACATCCTGAAAATGAATAAACCAGTCCTCACCTGTTACAGTGTCAACCCACGCTCCCTGATGAGGGCCATTAACAGGAGTATCACCCTGACGCATAACTACTTTGTACTCATATGGTCCGAATATATTGCGTGAACGCAGCACCGTCTGCCATCCGGTCTTTACACCGCCAGCCGGTGCAAATATATAATACCAGCCATTGCGCTTATAAAGCTTCGGGCCTTCTATCGTAATCTGGTCATTGAGATTGCCATCAAAGACTTTTACCTCTTCCCCAATGAGCCCCATTCCGTCCGGCTGCATCTCAACCATATGCAGCACGCTTTTATATCCGATACGGCTCTTTGCAACTCCTGCAACAAGGTATGCCTTTCCGTCCTCATCCCAGAACGGACATGGGTCAATCCAGCCCGCTCCCGGTCTTATATTGACAGGCTCTGACCATTCACCCCATGGGTCAGTTGTTGTGCTCATATATATGCCTTCATCCGGCATCGGAAAACACGCATAATAGATTCCTTCATGATATCTTATTGCAGGTGCCCATACTCCACAGCCATGGACAGGTTCATCATACCTGTCTTCAGGAACATGCTTAAGCACATAATTAATAACCTTCCAGTTCACCATATCCCTTGAATGAAGGATTGGCAGTGCCGGTGAATTGCAGAAGCTCGACGCAATCATGAAATAATCTTCACCAACTCTTATGGCATCAGGATCTGAGTAATCCGCATACAGCACCGGATTAGAATATCTGTCACCAAGATCGGCATTCCACATACTCTGTGGCTTCATACTGTCAAAATTATATCTTATGGTAAAATTCTGATTTACAATACTCATAATGCTGCTCTCCTTATATCTGTGATTTCAAAATAGTGCCTTCATGAATCATTTAAATTAATTTTAATATAAAACACGGACACATTTTTTGCATGCCAACGTGAATGTTCATTATGTCATATATTGTTAATATGCATTTTGTGTATTATAATGATGTCAGTATCATTATCTCACAGACCGGAGGACTATATATGAGTGCATTTTATCAGAATCGTGAAGAAGAATATAGCGTAACAACCACACTAAATAACACATATCCGCTTCATCTTCACCGGCAGGTCGAGATGATCTACGTAAAAAGCGGGCAGCTTCGCGTCACTATCGATGATAATTCCTATGTGCTTAATGCCGGAGATCTGTCTGTTGCATTTCCAAACCGGCCACACAGCACTGAAAGTCTTGGTGAATCCGAGGCAATACTTATGATATTCAATCCTGAATTTGCCGGTGGCTATATAAATGAACTTTCACGCCGAAGGCCTGAAGTACCTGTTCTTACAAAGGATACAATTCCACATGAATGTACCTATGCAATTGACCACATTCTCGACTGCTGCGCCAACGGACGTGACTTCCGGATTGCCCAGGGCTACATGCATATAATCCTCGGATGCATCATGCCGCTGCTTACGATGCAGAGTTCCGTGGAGACCGGCGATTCTGTAGATATCTGCCATACGTTAATCGAGTACATCGCAGATAATTTTAAAGAAGACATGTCGCTTGACACAATCGCGCATGACCTCGGTCTTAACAAATTCTACATTTCACATATTTTTTCTGATAAGATACACGAATCATTCCCTGCGTATCTCGGCCGATGCCGTTCAGAACATGCCGCGCATCTTCTCAAGAATACACATATGACCGTGACTGATATCGGCTATGCAAGCGGCTTTAATTCAAGCCGTACATTCTACAGGGCATTTCAGCGTGTATATGGAGTGACACCACAGGAATACAGGAATCTGTAGGCAGACGGACTGCATGCATGGTCATGAAATACATTTGCAAAACCGGTATATAGCTGACAAAACTAATTAAAAGCCCCGGAATGACAGATATTATTCATAGGAATTATTAATACCTGCCAGGCCGGGGCTCAGCTTATTCAACTCAGTCTGTTCAATTAAATAAAATATCCTTCAATTACAGTGTCTGCATATACTCGTCCATCGCATCAGCAACTGCCTTAGAGAACTTAACAGCCTCAACAACCGTCTTAGCGCCGTTAACAACATCGCCTGCTGCAAAGATACCATTTCTCGTAGTCTTACCATTCTCATCAACTGTGATAAGACCTCTCTGGTTAACATCAATTCCCTGCGTTGTAGACACAATCTTATCCTTAGGTCCCTGACTTACCGCGATAAATGTTGTATCAGCCGGATAAAGCTTCTCTGTTCCCGCCTGTACCATCTTCTCGCCATCTTCATTAATAATGATGTCTGCAAATATAGGTCCCTTGTCAGTAAGCTCTACAGGTGACTTGCAATACTCAAAATTAACACCGTCAATCTGTGCATATTCAACTTCTCTTACGCTTGCACGAACCTTCTCGCTGTGCGTATATACAGTAACCTCTCTTGCCCCCTTACGGAGTGCTGTACGTGCAACGTCCATTGCGGAGTTGCCTGCTCCGATTATTGCTACCTTCTCGCCAAGATCATATGAATCCGGGTTAACAAGGTAATCAATTGCAAAATGCACATTACCAAGGCTCTCACCCTTAATATTCAGTGAGTTAGGCCTCCACACTCCCGTTCCGATGAATACCGCAAGATAACCATCCCTGAACAGATCATCAACACTTATTGCACCACCGATTGTTGTGTTCGGACGGAATCTTACGCCGAGCTTATAAAGCTTCTTGCGATAATTGTCAAGGATTGACTTAGGGAGTCTGAACTCCGGTATACCGTATCTTAATACACCACCGATATTCTCACGTGATTCAAATACCGTCACATCATATCCCCTCTTGGCAAGTATTGTTGCTATTGTAATTCCGGCAGGACCGGAACCGATTACTGCTGCCTTCTTGTTCTTAAGCGGATCTCTTACAATCTCCATCTTGTCAAAGTAGTTGCTTGAAATATAATTCTCTATGCTGCTTATATGTACAGGGCTTTCCTTAATTCCTCTTATGCAATGTCCTTCGCACTGTGCTTCGTGGTCGCAGACAAGTGAGCATATTATAGAGAGCGGATTGTTCTCAAATACCATCTTACCTGCTTCTGTGATTCCCCCGTTCAGGAATTCATGTATCATCTGTGGAATAGGTGTATTAATCGGACATCCGGTTCTGCACATTGGCTTCTTGCAGTTAAGACACCTTTTTGCTTCGTTAATTACGTGATCTGCCATAACCTGTCTCCTCCTCAAAATCTAATAACACGTCTATGTAAATAGTACTTGCTTTTTGAGAAATTATCAAGTGTTATTACAGAATTTCTATCATTTTCCTTAAATTAATTAAGTTATTTTCTTAACAAAGTTATTTTGTTAAGAAAATATCAAATTTTATTATCTTTTTTCAGACATTCTAACAGGCCTTTGCACCCGGCCGTAACATCCCTGTAGGTTGCCTCAAAATCTCCCGTATACCACGGATCTGCGACATCCCTTGCTGCCCCTTTGCCTGCATATTCCATCAGCTTATGAAGCTTACCATCCGGGTCACCACCCGCAATACGCTGCATATTTTTTATATTAGCACTGTCCATTCCTATCAGATAATCGTAGTAATCGTAATCTTCCTCTGTCATCCGGACAGCCCTGTGTGACACCAGCGGAATTCCCGCCTCTCTCAGTCTTGCTGCTGTGCCGTAATGTGGCGGATTCCCAATCTCCTCACGGCTTGTCGCCGCTGACTCAATCTCAAAATCATTCTCAAGCCCTGCCTGCTTCACCAGATAAGTGAAGATGCTCTGGGCCATGGTGCTGCGGCAGATGTTGCCGTGGCACACGAAAAGTACTTTTATCATAGTTTTGTTTCTCCTTGTTTTGCCCGGAAATGTCCTGATTTTGCAAGGGATTTCGGGAGTTTGTGAAATGTGTGATTTAGCTGGCATCTTGGCAAAATAGGGCAAGATGGAGCAAGGTATTACTACCTATTAGTAGTAAAGTTGGTAGTAAAACAGGGTAGGCTTACTACTAAGGATTTTTAAATTTCAATTGGTAAAGTTTTCTCCTTCGGTACAATCGTTTGTTCTGTGCCATTAACACAAATATTAAAGTTTTCTGTTTGATTATAATGAGCCCGTTTTTCAACATCCCAATAATCTAATATAATTTTGAAAGGTATATTTTCTTCCTTTTCCATGCTAATTAATAAAAAAAGTGCAACTGTTTCATCTTTAGCTATAGATATCTTTTCTGAGAAGTCATTAACACTAACTTTCATATCCACAGCACTACCCGCGCCTATATTTCTAATCATGTATTTCAAATATATGTAATTAGGCACAGATTGTCTCATTTTTATACACTGCTTATCTGTTGATGTAAAATTATATCTAACCTTCTCTACCATTCCTGCCTTTAAATCAAATACTCTGTCATTAATCCCAATTTTTGACTCCTCATTAAAAAACATATATCTGGTATCAAGGTATGGTCTGACTGCATATTTTTTCTGTTCTGCTAATTGTTCTTTTTCTGACTGCCTTTGAATTTCTATCTTTTTATTATTATCCGAAATAGTAATAAATACTGCTACTAAAGTTGCTATTCCACCTAAGTAACTTCCTAGAAAACCTGCCCATGCTTGATTATCAATATTGCTAGGAAATGCATTACCAAACACAAAAAAATCTATAAATATAGGAACCGCAATAACAGAAGCAATTCCTAAAACTATTCTCAACACCTTTCTCATACGATTCATACCTCTGTTTCAACATATTACATAATAATTAATGTTAAGACAATTCTGCAAATTGTGACATCATACTTGCTGCACTAAGAGCAAACGTCTTTGATTCTTTCGAGAACTCATATTGACCTAATACAGTATTATAGTTACTTCCATTATATTGTTTTACAAAAATGGCATCATAAAATCGCTGAATCATTTCTTCTCTTGTAACCAACTTCTTTTCATCATCTTTTTCAAATGTTTCATCTCTATTTAACATATTTCCTAACAAACGATTATCCTCATCTATATCTAATAATTCTTTCAAAGGTTCAATGTCCCGTCCGTTAATAAAATTATCATATTTTGAAATATCAACAATTTTCAATCCAATCAATAAAGGTACAATATACATCAATATTAGTTGGCGACCTTTATCATCAGGAAACATAAAATGATATTTTTTACTATCGTGAGTCGGCTCATAAACTGCAGCTTTAATCTGTGAATAAAACCGTGTTATTTCGCGCAATTCAAAATTATACATGTTTATGATTCTTTTTGTTACTATATCAACGTAATATCTAGATTCAAGCCCAATCTCACTATAAAATTTTTCCATATTAGCAGGTGGCATAGAAACTCTCAAATCAAAAAATCTGTCTAAATATCTACAAGAATCAAAATCCGCACCATAATAGTGTTTTATTGTATGTTGCAACTGTTCCAAATTGATAGAAAACACAAATGTAATTCTATCATCAAATATGTAATGCTTTATTTGTTCAAGAAGATGAACTGCAAAAGTTGGTTTACATCTATCTAATTCATCAATAAATATAACTAATCTGTTTCCTCTTTCTGCCAATATACTAGCAAAAAAGTCTTTAATTTTTTGTTCTACATCTTTCTCTTCTTTAAACTTTGTAAATGGATCTTCTGATGTAAGAGCATCTTTTATTCCGTTTACATTATGACCACTTATTGCCTCAATAATTGCTCCTGCTGTTTTGACAATACTTATATCAGACAATGAAAAATCAATACTTAGCTGCTTCGTAATCTCATAAATTAATGATAGCACTGGCTCAGTGTCATTATCATTTTCCCATGCATCGTAATATACGGCTATACTATAATTTTCATTTTCTTCGTCATTTTTAGGAAAAGGAAGTCTAACAGTAGCTTTTGCTTTTGTTTCTTCATCTATTGTACTTGACGGATTCAATGCATTGATAACCATTTGGGTTTGTCTAACAAAAAAAGTCTTACCACTTCCCCATCTTCCATCAATTGCAATTGCACTAGCTGATTCTTGAGCTTGCAAAATATTATAAAAATAAACAATATCTATATTCCTATTGATTGGATCATTATACAAAGTTTCTATAATATTTTCCTCTGTAGGTAGCATTTCATACTTTTTCATAAATAAGAGCACTCTCCTTTTTATAAACCTATCCAATATATATTATATCCTCAAAACCGACTTTTTTCCACAAAAAAAACGCCCCAACCTAAGCCAGAGCGTCATCCCTCTTCTATATTAAACTACCTTGAACATCTTCTGCGACATCGGTTTCTCTTTCTTCTGCTCAACCTCCGCCTGCGCCTTTCTTAACTCTTCCATCCGCTTCAATTCTTCCTCAGCATCATCGAATCCGATATGCGTGTACACATTCATTGTGACCGATATATCCGAATGCTCCATGAGGTACTGTAACGTCTTAGGATTCATTCCCGATTTTGCCATATTCGAACAATAGGTGTGTCGGCATACATGGGGTGTAATGTTTGGCATCTGCACCCGGTAGATGTCATTGTATCTGCCGACCATATGATTGAATCGGTGCTGCCAATGCATTGCAACAAGTGGCACTCCATTATCATCGTAAAATAGGAATCCACTATATCCGTCTATGGATTTTTCCACTTTTGGTGAATTTCTGTCCTCGATGATTGCCTGAAACATCTGTGCCACATCCTCTGTAATCGGCAATACTCTTGTTCCTGCATCCGTTTTTGTGGTTTCTATGATATATCGCATATCCGATGTTCTCTGCAACTGGTGGTCAATATTTACAGTTCTGTTCTCAAGATCAATGTCTTTCAGCGTCAGTCCACAAAATTCCGATATTCGCATTCCCGTATGAAAGAGTATGTACACTACTTCATAGTATTTGTAGTACACCACATCGTCATGCACAAGCTTTAGGAACTTTCTCATCTGCTCTTTTGTGACTGCCTCTCTTGTGACTGCGTCATTTACCAATACTCCGGCAAGCTGAAATCCAAATGGATTCTTTACCAGAATGTCATCATCCACCGCCATCTGAAAGGCCGGGCGCAGCACTCCCCGGATGGTATGAATGGAACTGTAGCTTTTTCCATCTTCCTGTTGCAATTTTATAAGAAATATGTTCCGGATAAGGACAGAAAAGCGTTCGCTTCCGACCTAAAAACGATTTACCATGCTTCCGATGAAGAGAAGGCTAGACTGGCTCTGGATCGAGTTACTGAAAAATGGACCGCAAAATACCCAAATTTCATGAAACGCTGGTATGATAACCGGGATGCAATAACACCGATTTTCAAGTTCTCACCGGATGTAAGAAAGGTTATTTACACGACCAATGCAATCGAAAGTCTGAATTCTACCTACCGTAAGCTCAACCGCCAGCGAAGCATATTTCCTAGTGATACAGCGCTCCTGAAAGCCTTGTACCTGGCAACTTTCGAGGCCACTAAAAAATAGACTATGAGCATTCGTAACTGGGGACAGGTCTACGGTGAACTCAGCATTATGTACGAGGGAAGACTCCAAGAATAGTAGAATCTGTATGCATGATGAGAAGGACGTTTTTGACGTCTGCTCTTGACATGTCCGAAATCATGTCGTATATATAAAACAAGAGCTGGAAGCTCCAATTTAATGCTTCCAGCTCAATCATTATCATAGAAGATTATTATTTACAGACTTTTTCTTCATAGTCTCTTTTCTCTTCCGCTCTGCAATTTGTAAGTCTCTCTATTCCTTATAAATGATACATATAACTATATATACTAAGTTTCAAACCATTTATTCAATTCATTTTCTACATCTTCTACCGATTGCAGAATTATCGTTTGCTCATTATCCGTAAGAATGTCTATATTACATTCCATCCTTTTTTTGATATAAACTAGTTTTTGGCACCAAAACCTATATGCACGATTCATATAAGCAATAACCTTTTCTGGTGAATCTATTGCTTCTTTACCATGCATAATTAGTTCATCCACTAATTCATGGCTTTCTATACCATAAATCTTATAACAATAATTATATATAGTTTCTTCCTTCTGCTCCATTTTAAATAAATCCAAATATTCCTTCAAATATGAGGTGTTATTAAAAGTTGAATTATTAAATAGCAAAGAAGTTTCATCAATATAGTAGCTATTTAACGCCCATATAAATGGGTCTAGCCTATCATTGCCAATTCCTTTTTTGGCACTTTTTCCAGATAGTTTTCATATTTTTTCTAATAGAATGTGACCATCCCGGTCCAAAATTATAATCTGTATCACCACTCATATTAATGATCTTGTTCCCAAAATCAATTTCTACATAACTCCGCTCCTTATTCTTTGCAACCTCCTTATCAATACCATAAAATAATTTATATAATATCCATGCCAAATAGCTTGTGTCAAACTCTTCCATTAGCCAATCTTCTTCATAAATTCAAGTTTTACAACCAAATTTTCATATTTTTCTTTTATTTAAAAAATCACATAAGATTACTCCTGTATTGTTTTCAACTTCTTTAATCTTACAAACAGCCTCTTATCCTTTGGACACATCTTTTCCAGTTCCTCAAGACTATATTTTCTCAAATCACCTTTGTTTTTTATCCCCATTCTAAACGCATCCATGCGTAAAAAGTTATCAAATCTGACTCCATGCTCTCTATCATTCAGTTCTTCTATACTACGCAGTTTTATCCCCTGATTCTCACAAATCGTATACAGCTCCTGCAATGTTCTTTGTCCCATATTACGAAACTTTATAAAATGTTCCTTTGGATATTCTCTCAATCCTTCCAATGACTCAAATCCATTTCTTCTTAGGATATTCCGTAACCTGCTCGTCATTTCAATATCATCATAATCTGTTTTTTCAGCATACATAACACCTCCGTTCTTCGTATCATATTTACAAATAATGTTTAGTCACTAAACAAGCAAATCTTAGTCCTCAATTCCAAACATAAGATACGCATAAATATTTCCTCTATACTCGCTTGGAATTTCAAGTTGTTTATCAATTATATCTTCAACTGTCTTGAATCCATTTTGTCGGAGATATTCCAATGTCGTTTTACGCACTTTTAATGTCTCTATGCTTTGTTTTTTTACCTCCGAAGGGACCTTGTATACTATACGTTTTTCTAACATAACTTACTCCTCGTATAACTTATCAACCTCAGCTTCATACACCGATTCAGTATGAGTATCAAATAGCACCCACTCTACCAGATCAAAACAATCCGGATTATCCTGCAATAATCTGTTTACTGTATGTACTGCTATCTTTGCTGCCAACTCAACAGGAAAACTATATACTCCCGTTGATATAGAAGGAAATGCGATTGTTCTGATTCCATTCTCCATTGCCAGCTTCATAGAATTAAAATAGCAGTTAGCAAGAAGTTCCTCTTCTCTATTCCTGCCACCATTCCATATCGGTCCCACAGTATGAATCACATAATCACATGGCAGATTATAGGCTTTTGTTATCTTTGCTTCTCCGGTCTCACATCCATGAAGTGTCCTACACTCTGCCAAAAGTTCCGGTCCTGCTGCTCTGTGAATCGCACCATCTACTCCGCCTCCACCAAGAAGAGAGTTGTTTGCTGCATTCACGATTGCCTGCACCTCTGTTACTTTTGTTATATCTCCCATTAAAGTCTTAATTAAGTACATTTAGTTCCATCCTTTCCAGATATCCGGCTGATAACCAAGTGTTGATTGCTTTCCGTTTCTTACTACTGGTGTTTTAATTACTTGTGGATTCTCAAG
>JABLTL010064004.1_pt1 | contig 28332 bp, 25 predicted proteins | sample 7160151 | NCBI WGS metagenome assembly JABLTL01 (sample SAMN14651223, study PRJNA627086) | human gut metagenome | isolation source: feces | host: Homo sapiens
ATTTATAATATAACATAAAAAATTTTTCAAGTGAAGGAAAAACACAAAAAATATAAAAAAATATAATTTTGTATTATTTTTCCTAAAATTATTTATTTTATATCAATTTTATGTTATAATGTTATTGTTATTTAAGTTACTGGAGGTATTTTTATGTGGCAGTTTTGGTTAATCCTTGCTGGGATATTCTTAGTTGTTGAAATAGCTACTGTTGGATTTTTAGTATTTTGGTTTGCAATTGGTGCATTAATTGCTATGATTGTTAGCTTTTTTACAGGAAATCTTGCTATTCAAACAGGAGTATTTATAATATCTTCAACTATTCTTTTATTTCTTACTAGACCTTTTGCAAATAAAGTTGCATCAACACAAACAGTTCAAACAAATGCTTATTCTATTATAGGAAAAAAAGGAATTGTAACTCAAGCAATAGATCCTATATCTGGACAAGGTCAAATTAAAGTTGGTAATGAAGTTTGGTCTGCCAAGAGTGTAGATGATTCTAAAATAGATGAAGGAATGGAAGTTGAAATTTTAAATATAGACGGTGTAAAAGCTGTTGTTAGGTATTAATTAGTTTTTAATATTTAAGTTTTTTAACTTAATTTATATAAATTTAGGAGGATTAAAATGGTATTTTTAATAATTTTATTACTAATTATTTTAGTTATCGCATTTAAAACAATTAAAATAGTAAAACAATCTGAGGTATACATTATAGAAAGATTAGGAAAGTTTTATAAAGTAGCAGATGCAGGTCTTACAATTATAATTCCTTTTATTGATCAAGTTCGTTCTGTTGTTAGTTTAAAACAACAAACAATGGATGTTCCACCACAAGGAGTTATCACTCAAGATAATGTTACAATTACAATAGATACTGTTGTTTTCTACAAAATTACTGACCCAGCAAAAGCTGTATATGAAATTCAATCATTGAAAAAAGGTATTGAATATTTAGCAATCACAACAATTCGTGATATTGTTGGTAAAATGGACTTAGACCAAACATTTAGTTCAAGAGATGCTATTAATGATAAATTGAGAGTTATATTAGATGAAGCTACTGATCAATGGGGTTGTAAAGTTGATAGAGTAGAAATTAAAGATATTACTCCACCTGCAGATATCCGTGATGCCATGGAAAAACAAATGAATGCTGAAAGAAATAAAAGAGCATTAATTTTACAAGCTGAAGGTGAAAGACAATCAGCAATAACAATCGCAGAAGGTCAAAAAGAAGCTGCAATTTTAGAAGCTGAAGCAGATAAAGAATCTAGAATAAGAAAGGCTGCCGGTGAAGCTGAAGCTATAAAGAAAGTTGCAGAAGCTAAAGCTAAAGAAATTGAAATGGTTTATGGTGCATTAAAAACTGCAAAACCTGATGATAAAATAATTCAATTAAAATCTTTAGAAGCATTAAAAGAAGTAGCTGATGGTGAAGCAAATAAAGTATTTATTCCTTTTGAAGCTACATCTGCTTTAAGTAGTTTAGGTGCTATTAAAGAAGTAATGAAAGATGATTCAAAAAAATAAACATATAAAATAAAAGAAAAAAATGCCAATATAAATTATTGGCATTTTTTATATAGTAGGAAATTTCTCATTTCCTACTATATAAAAAAATAAAAAAACTTCCGATTAATTCGAATGAAAAAATCGGAAGACCAAATAAAATAAGGAATCTTTGAGGTTTCGTCTTAACTTTAAGCAGTACTATATTAAATTTTTTGTTATACCAGTAACCCTTTCGCCGTGAAAATTTTCCTTATTGAATTCAGTTTTATTTACACAATGCGCCTGACCTCCTCGCATAATGTAAAAATATTATATCACATTTTAGACTTTATGTAAATAGCTTTTAAGAGTTTATTCCTAATATTCCACCAATCAAACCTGCTATAATTCCAAATATTATCATAAAAACTGAATATATATTAACTGAAAACTGAGAATTTATAATACTAGATATAAGATATATTAGCAATATATATATTCCTCCTATTAGCGCACCATTTAACATTCCATTTTTGCTTAAATTTCTTGTACTTATATTAGCTCCAATAAGTATACTAATAGCAGAAATTATTATAATTACAGGCGAAATTGTATTTTCAGAAATTTTAGTATATGTTAAAAGCAATGAAAATACAAAAATTCCTAAAAGAGTAATAATAAAAGCTACTCCTATTCCCTTTACAATATTAAAATACTTTTTATCTTCTTTTTCTTCTAAAAAATTATTCATTGAATTCTCATTCATAAATATTCCTCCCATTAAACTATATGTATACATTTTATTAATAGAACTAAATATATATAACATTTCTTGTTTTTTTATAATATTTTTTGTATAATATATTCATGGTTGAATTTAGTATTGATAAAAAATATAATAATAAAAAAATACATACTGTTCTTTTAGATACATTTAACGGACTTACTTCTTCTTTAGTATTTAAAGCATTAAAACAAAAAGATATTAAAATAAATAATAAAAGAATAAATGATAATATAAATGTTTTTACTGGAGATATTATTTCCGTTTATATTAGTGATTCATACTTATATAAAACAGTTAATTTTGATATGGTTTATGAAGATGAAAATATAATTATTTTGAATAAGCCAAAAGATATTGAAGTTATTAATAATTCTCATAATTGCATTACATATCTTTTACAACAAAAATATACAAACCTAGAAGCAGAATTTCCATATCCATGTCATAGATTAGATAGAAATACTTCAGGATTAATTATATTTGCTAAAAACCAAGCTAGCTTAGAAATATTAAATTCAAAATTTTCTGCTAAAGAAATCACAAAAATTTATAAGTGTACTGTAATCGGCATACTAGATAAAAAGGAAGCTGTTTTAGAAGATTATTTGTTTAAAGATAGTAAAAAGGCTATTGTATATATTAGCTCTTCTCCTAAAAAAGGATATCAAAAAATTATTACTTCCTATAAAGTTTTACATGAGGACTTAGATAATAATCTTTCAACTTTAGAAGTAGAATTGCATACTGGAAAAACACATCAAATAAGAGCTCACCTTGCTTTTATAGGTCATCCTATTTTAGGTGATGGAAAATATGGAAATAATACAATAAATAAAAAGTTTAAGAAAAAAACTCAAGAATTATGTGCATACAAAATTTGTTTTAATTTTAAAACAGATTCTGGGATATTAAACTATTTGAAAAATAAATCTTTCGAAATAAAAAGAAGTTAAATAATATTTAACTTCTTTTTATTTCAGTTTCTACTGCTTTAATTATTTTTTGTTTTGCTAATTCAAAGTTTTCCATTATATTGCAACCAGCTGCTCTTCTATGTCCTCCACCATTAAAATTAATTGCAACATCAGAAACATTAATATCATTATTTGAGCGTAATGATACTTTAAATCCACCATCAATTTCTCTTAAGAATATAGAAACTTCTACTCCTTCTATATCTCTTCCAACTTCTACTAGTCCTTCATGATCTCCACTTGCTGCATTTGCCTTTTTCATATCATCAAGTGTTATATATGTAAAAGTTATTTTATTATCAAATAGAAATTCCATTCTATCTATAATTATTTTTCTTAGCTCAAAATTTGCTCTAGTATTCATTTGAAGAACTCTTTTATAAATATCAGATACATCTACACCTTTGGTTAATAGCCATGATGCAAATTCAAAAGTTTCTGCTGTTACTCCTTCGTATTTAAATCCTCCTGTATCTGTAATGATTCCAGTAAGTAAACAAGTTCCTATTTCTTTATCTATCTCTATACCTAATTGTTCAATTACCAATATTAATATCTGTGCGCAAGCTGGTGAAGCTGGATTTACAAAATTAAAATCTGCAAACATATCATTAGCTTCATGATGATCTATTTGTATTTTGCTATTTGCATTTTCAAAATAACTTCCAAACCCATTTAATCTTTTTATTCCTGTCACATCAACAGAAATAGCTAAATCATATGGTGTTTTCTTTCCTTCATTTTTTATTTCGTTTGCACCTGGTAAAAATTCAAATGTTTTTGGATATTCTGGAATAATTACATCTACATTTTTGTTAATTTTTTTCAATGCTAAATACATTGCAAGTGCACTACCTATAGCATCACCATCTGGAGTTTCGTGAGTTAATATTACTATATCATTTGCTTTATTAATTTCTTCTTTTATATTATCAATAGTCATTTTATTAGTCTCCTAACATATTATTCTTTAATATCTTTCATAATATCTTTTAATATTGAATCTATTTTTGCTCCATATTCCATTGAATCATCTAGTTCAAATATAATTTCTGGTGTAATTCTTAAATTCATTCTTTTAGCTAATAAGCTTCTTGTTAAACCAGAAGTTTTCTTTAATATTGCTAAATCTTGTTTTACATTTTTTGCATTTAAAATGCTAACATATACCTTTGCATATTTTAAATCTGGAGTAACCTTTGCTTTTGTTACACTTATTAAACCTGTTAAATTTGGATCTTTAATATCATTCATGATAATGCTACTAACTTGCTTTTTTAATTCTTCATCAACTCTATTAAATCTATTATTATTCTTTTGCATTTTTATCTCCTTTATTTAAGTATTCCTCACGGGTTGTGGGCGGACACGGGGTTCCGCCCCTACATGCATATTATTCATTATTTATTTTTTAATTTCCTCCATAACATACACTTCTAAGATATCTCCTTCTTTTATGTCATTAAAGTTTTCTATTTGAATACCACATTCATATCCTGTTGCTACTTCTTTTACATCATCTTTAAATCTCTTTAATGATATTAGTTTTCCTTCATGTATAACAACATTGTCTCTTATTATTCTTATTCCTGCATTTCTTGAAACTTTTCCATTTGTTACATAGCATCCGGCAATAGTTCCAACATTTGAAACTTTAAATGTTTGTCTTATTTCTGCATTTCCAATAACTTTTTCTTCAAATTCTGGATCTAACATTCCCTTCATTGCAGCTTCTATATCTTCTATAGCATGATAAATAACTGAATATTGTTTTATTTCAACTTCTTCTTTATCTGCCATATCTCTTGCTAATGGCTCTGGTCTTACATTGAATGCTATTATAATTGCATTTGAAACTTTGGCAAGTGTTACATCTGTTTCTGTAACCCCACCAACATTAGCATGAATTACTTTTACTTGAACTTGATCATTAGATAATTTTTCTAAGCTTTGTTTTACAGCTTCAACACTACCTTGTACATCTGCTTTTACTATAATATTTAATTCTTTTAATTTTCCTTTTTCTATTTGATTAAATAAATCATTTAGAGAAACCTTTGCTGTACTATTAATAGATTTTTCTCTTTCTTGGCGTTTTCTTCTTTCTATTAAATGTTTTGCTGTTTTTTCATCTTCGACTTCATAGAAAGTTTCTCCAGCAACTGGAACTTCTGTTAGTCCTACAATCTCAACTGGCATAGAAGGTCCTGCTTTTTTAACCTTTTTACCTTTAAAGTTTGTCATAGCTCTTATTCTACCAATAACAGATCCAACAACAATTGTATCTCCAACATCTAATGTTCCTCTTTGTACAAGCATTGTTGCTACTGGTCCTCTTGTTTTATCCAATTTAGCTTCTATTACAACACCTTTAGATTGTTTGTTTGGATTAGCTTTTAATTCTTTCATATCTGCTACTAATAATACCATTTCTAGTAAAGTATCTATATTTATTTTCTTTTTAGCAGATATTGGAACAAAAATTGTATCTCCTCCCCATTCTTCTGGTACTAATTCATATTTTGTTAATTCTTCTTTAACTTTTTCTACATTAGCACCTTCAAGATCTATTTTATTTACTGCTACTATTATTGGTATTCCTGCTGCTTTAGCATGATTGATAGCTTCTACTGTTTGTGGTTTTACGCCATCGTTTGCTGCTACTACAAGTATTGCAATATCTGTAACTTGAGCTCCTCTGGCCCTCATGCTTGTAAATGCTTCATGTCCAGGTGTATCTAAGAAAGTAATCATTCTTCCATTTACTTCTACTTGTGATGCACCTATATGTTGTGTAATTCCTCCTGCTTCTCCTTCTATTACATTTGTGCTTCTAATAGCATCTAGTAATGATGTTTTACCATGATCAACATGCCCCATTACAACTATTACTGGTGGTCTTGCTTCTAATTCTTCTGCTGAATCTTCGCTTTCATCAAATAATATATCTTCTTCTGTTACAGTTTCTTTCTTTATAGCTTTAATTCCAAACTCTTCAGCAATTAAAAATGCTGTATCGAAATCAATATCATTATTTATTGTTGCCATAATTCCATAGCCCAATAATTTTTTAATAACTTCTCCACTAGTTTTCTTAATTTCTGCTGCAAAATCTTTAACAGAAATAGTTTCAGGAATTGTTATTTCTGTTAATTGGAATATTTTTTGTTTTGTTCTTTCTTCATCATTTTTATTAATTCTTCTTTTATTTTTTCTTCCTCTTGCAGTAGTTAAATCATAATAATCAAGCATTCCACCTTCTTGATCATTAAACATATTAGACAAGCTTCTTTCTTGTTTTAAGCTTTTTAATTTATCTTCATCAAACTCTGAAACATTTCTTCTATTTTTATTTGGTTTCTTTGCCTTATTTTCATCATATCTATTATTATTTTTTTGTTTATTAGCATTTTTATTATTATAATCTCTAACACTATCTTTTTCTATTATATCACTTGACATTATATTTTTAATATTTTTTTCTATACCCTTTTCATCAAGTGGCCTTTTATGATAATTATTATTATTTCTATTATTAAATGTAGGACGACCATTATTGTTATTATTATTTCTTTGATAATTATTGTTATTTCTATTGTTATTATATTGATTATTGTTGTTTGCTCTGTTCATATTATTGTTTCTATTATTATATTGATTATTTCTGTTGTTCATATATTGATTATTATTTCTATTTTCGTAATTATTATTTGGTCTATTATTAGATTGTACTTGTGGTTCTTTTTTTACTTCTTCTTTAACTGTTGGCTCTGCAGAAACCTTCTCTTCTTTTTCCACAACTTCTTTCTTTTCTTCTTTTTTATTGTCTTTCAATCCAAATAATTCACTAACAGTCATAGGTTTAGTTGGTTTATTTCTATATACAATGTTATAGTCTTTATTTCTATTTCTTTCTACAAAACCGACTTGACTATTTCTTTGTTGTTCTTGCTTTTTCTTTTTTTCTGCTTCCTCTTGTTTTTTTATTTCCTCATCAGATATAATAACTTGTCTTCTAATAATTACTGGACTTTCATTTTTCTCTTTTTTTACTTCTTTTGCTTCTTCTTTTTTATTATTTTTAGTATCCGTAGTTTTTTCTCCCTTTATTTTATTTTTTATTTTTAAAACCATATCATCTTCTAATGAACTCATGTGTGTGTTTACTTTTGCTCCTAAGCTTTGTGATATTGCGATAATATCTTTGCTCGTTTTTCCTAATTCTTTTGCTAATTCATGAACTTTTAATTTACCCAATAACATCACCCCCATCTAATATTTTTTTTATAGCTTCCGCTAAGTTTTTATCTTTAATCCCTAAAACAGTCTTATTTTCTTTTCCTATTGCCTTACTTAATTCAAACTTATTTCCAAAAATATATACTGGCAACTCATTATCTTGTGCTTTTTGCTTAAAATTATTAATAGTTCTTTCCGAAGAATCTTCAGCTAAAATTAATAATTTTATTTTTCTTTTATTAATCATATCTATACAGCTCTCTGTTCCAAACACAACTTTTCCCGCTTTCATAGATAATCCTAATAAACCATACACTTTTTCCTTTTTACTTATCATCTATGACACTCCTTAGATTAATATAAATTTCTTCTGAAATTTTGGTATCTAAAACCTTTTCTAATCTTTTAGTTTTAATTACCTTTTCTAAGCAATTAATATTGTCACAAATGTATGCTCCCCTGCCTTCTTTTTTTCCTGTTTTATCTACACATATATTGCCTTCTTTATCTTTTACAATTCTAATTAATTCTTTTTTAGTTTTTTTCTCATTACAACCCATACATGTTCTTAAAGGTATCTTTTTCAAAGTATTCCTCCTTTAATTATAGTGTATAACTAATTTTATTATTCCTCTACTTGTTCAGTTTCTTCAGTATCTTGCATTTTTTCTAGCATTTCTCTGAATTGACTTTCTGATTTTATATCAATTTTCCAATTTGTAAGTTTTGCTGCAAGTCTAGCATTTTGACCAGATTTTCCTATAGCTAGTGATAATTGATCATCTGGAACAATTACTTGTGCAAATTTTTCTTCATCTTTAATATCTACAGCCATAACTTGTGCTGGTAATAAAGCTGCTGAAATAAATATTGAAGGATCTTCATTCCATTCTATAACATCTATTTTTTCACCATGTAATTCATTTATAATATTTTGAATTCTTATTCCCTTTTGTCCTACACAAGAACCAACAGGGTCTATATCTGGGTTAGTTGCATATACTGCCACTTTACATCTATTACCTGGGTCTCTTGAAACACTTTTTATTTCTATTAAACCTTCATAAATTTCTGGTATTTCAAATTCGAACAATTTTCTAACAAAATCATTTGCTGCTCTAGATACAATTACTTGTGGATTTCCTTTAGCTCCTCTTACAACATCTGAAACATAACCTCTTATTTTATCATTTACTCTATATGTTTCTGTTGGAATTTGTTCTTTTAAAGGCATTATTCCTTCAAGTTTTCCTAAATCTAAAACTACAACTCCACCATCTGCTTTTTGAATAATTCCTGAAACGATTTCACCTTTTCTATCGTTAAATTCTGTATATAATACATCTCTTTCTGCTTCTCTTAGTTTTTGTATAATTACTTGTTTTGCTGTTTGAGCTGCTATTCTTCCAAAGTTTTTAGGTGCTAATTCTATATCTACTGTTTCCCCAACTTTTGCTTTTTTATCTATTTTTTTAGCTTCTTCTAATACTATCTGAAGATTAGAATCTTCTACTTTTTCAACTACTTCTTTTACTGCATATAAGTGAGCAGCTCCTGTTACTGGGTCCATTATTACCTTAACATTTTCTGCTGAATCAAAGTTTCTTTTATATGCTGTAAGTAGTGCAGTTTCTATTGATTCTATAATATAATCTTTTTTTATACCTTTCTCTTTTTCTAATTCTTCTAAAGCAATTACTAATTCTTTATTATCTATTGCTTCTTTCATTTTATCTTCCTCCTCTCCTCACTTTGCTTTTTTTACTTAGTGAGTTTATATAATAATTTTAAATTTAATAAATAACTTTTACCATTCATATACTGTTTTTATTACAGAAATATTTTTTCTTTCTACTTGTATTTCTTTATTGTCTTTTTCTATAGTTATAAAATTTTCATCGTAAGATTTTAAATATCCTACAAGATTCTTTTCTTTATTAATTGATTTAAAAAGCTTTAGTTCAACCATACTTCCAATATTATCTTTTAGATGCTTATCTTTTCTAAGGATTCTTTCTATTCCTGGTGAAGAAACTTCTAAAAAATATTGTTCTTTTATATAGTCTGCTTCATCTAAAAGTTCATTAATTGCATTATTTACTTTTTCGCAGTCGTTTAAATCTATTCCTTCTGGCTTATCAATAAATATTCTTAAAAAGTAATCTTTTCCTTCTTTTGCATACTCTACATCATAAAGCTCATAACCTAATTGATTAATAACACTTGATAATAAGCTTTCAACTTTTTCTTCTATTTTAGACAATCAAATTCCTCCTATATGTATTAGAGAGTGGGATTTGTTCCCACTCTCTAGTTATTTCATATGCTTTTATATTATAATACCCAAACATTACAATTGTCAAGCATTTAGCCAAAAATAATTTTTCTTTGTAATTGGTGAGCAAGTAAATTTGTCCACCCTCATTCATATTATTAATTAATTCTTTATTAAAATTTATCTTCTATAATTCAATATATCTTCGTAGTTAGTCACTGGAATTGCCCCTTCTTTTATTAAAAAATTAGTACCATTACTTGTTTTTGAATATATATTTCCTGGAATAACAAATACATCTTTTCCTTGTTCTAATGCAAAATCAACGGTTATATTAGTACCACTATTTTCCCTTGCCTCTACCACAAGAATACTATCACTTAAACCACTTATAATTCTATTTCTTGCTGGAAAGTTTTGTTTTAATGGCTTAGTTCCTAATTGATATTCGCTTATTATTAACCCGTCATTATTAATAATACTATTAAACAAGTAAATATTTTCCTTTGGGTAAATATTATCCAATCCGCTTCCTAGTACTGCTATTGTTTTTCCATTTGCATTTAAAGCTCCTATATGTGAAAAAGAATCTATCCCTTTAGCAAGTCCACTTATTACACACATATCTTGTTTTGCTAAATTAAAGCCAAAAGCTTTTGATACTTTTTCTCCATACTTACTACAGTTTCTTGATCCAATAATTCCAATAGTATTATTACAGTTTAAAAGTTTTAAATTGCCCAAACAATATAGTTGCTTTGGTGGACAAGCTATGTTTTTTAATCTTTCTGGATAATATTTACTATCTATATTTATTTTTATAACTTTATATTTCATTATTTTGATTATCTCCTATCTTTTATCTAACAAAGCATAACCAATTCCGCTCGGGCGGACACGGGGTTCCGCCCCCTACATATGATTTAATTAATAGTAAATGATGAATAATTAACAATTAATAATTTATAGAGTTCAGACTATTTTGAGACTTTTTTGGAAAATTAGGGCCCGACAGCCCATTGAGGCATACGGATTACCTCTTGTCTTGGAGGGTCTAATTTGGAAAGAAAGTGCTCAAAATGTAGGCTGAATATTTATAAAGTATTTCTTCGTAGATGCGGGCGGACACGGGGTTCCGCCCCTACATATGGCTTTTTTATACAGTAGGAAATGAGAAATTTTCTACTATATAAAAAAATGGAGCGATATTCTCGCTCCCTTTTAATTATTTCTTTATTGTTGCTTTGCAGCTTTTACTACATTATACATAAGCATTGCTATTGTCATTGGTCCTACTCCGCCTGGTACTGGTGTTATATATTGTACCTTTTCTTTTATATTTTCAAAATCTGTATCCCCCACTAATTTGCCATCATCAGTTCTATTTATTCCAACATCTATAACAGTGGCACCGTTTTTTACCATATCTTCTGTTACAAACTTAGGCTTTCCTATTGCTGCTATTAATATATCTGCATTTTTAGTTATTTCTTTTAAGTTTTTTGTTTTAGAATGACATACTGTTACTGTTGCATTTTTATTTAATAAACATTTGGCCAATGGCTTTCCAACTATATTACTTCTTCCTATAATAACAGCATTCGCACCTTCTATTGGTACATTATAACTTTCTAACATTTTTATAATTCCATATGGTGTGCATGATATAAAACAATCTTGGTTTAAACTTAATTTTCCAACATTGATTGGATGAAATCCATCTACATCTTTTTTAGGTGAAATTGTTCTAAATGCTTCATTAGCATCTAATCCATTTGGTAATGGACTTTGTACCAATATTCCATGTATTGTTTCGTCATTGTTTAATTTTTCTATTAGTTCTAATAGTTCTTGCATTTTTGTACTTGCTGGCAATAAGTATTCTTCGTATGCTATTCCAACATCTTCACATGCTTTGCTTTTATTTTTAACATATACTTTTGATGCTTTATCATCCCCTACCATTATAACTGCAAGTTTAGGATAAATTTCCGCATTCTTCAATTCTTTTACTTCGTCCTTTAAACTTTCTCTAATATTTTTTGCTAAATTTTTTCCATCTATTATTTGTGACATTTTTTTCTCCAATCTTTTATTTAGATATATTTTATACAAATATTTAGTAATTTGCAATATATTTTATTATATTATTTGCTTTTTATAATTAGGTTGATATAATTGCTGAAACATAGTATAATAATAGTGTTTAAAATATTGAAAGGACAAAAAAATGAATAATAGTACTTTAGAAATTTTAGAATATAATAAAATATTAGATATATTATCAAGTTTCAGTAAAACTTATATTGGAAAAAATTTAATTAGCGAATTACAACCATCTTTTAGTTCTGCAGAAGTATCTAATAGATTACTTCAAACTAATCAAGCTGTTGATATTATAAATAAATATGGTGCTCCACCTATTGGGGAATTTAATGATATTTCTGTTCATTTGAAAAAGTTAGATAGTCAGAATATATTATCTCCAAAAGAAATTTTAGATTTAACATCTGTATTAAAAATGTCTCGTGAATTATATTCATTTTTTGATGAATTATCTAAAAGTATAAATTTTGATTTTAATATATTAAAGCCTCTATTTAATAATTTGTATATAAATTTAAATTTAGAAAGAGAAGTATTTTCTAAAATAATTGATGAAAATACTATTGATGATAGATCTTCCGACACTTTATATTCTATAAGAAGAGCACAAAAAACATTAGAGCAAAATATAAAAGATAAATTAAATCATTTTATACATTCCCCTACATACTCAAAATATCTTATGGACCCTATTATAACCATTAGAGATAATAGGTATGTAATACCTGTAAAAGATGAATATAGGAACAATATAAATGGACTTATACATGACATATCTTCAAGTGGTTCTACCGTTTTTATAGAACCTACTATTGTGTTTAATATGAACAACGAAATAAGTACTTTAAAAATAAAAGAAAATATAGAAATAGAAAAAATTCTCTCTAACATTTCTACTAAATTTTCACTTATTATTAATGAATTAGAAAATAATGTTAGACTTCTAGGAAGGATTGACTTTATATTTGCAAAAGCTAAATATTCTATTAGTATTAACGGTATTCTTCCTAAAATTAATGAAAAGAAAGAATTTAACTTAATAAAAGCAAGACATCCATTAATAGATAAAAATATTGTAGTTCCAATAGATTTATCTTTAGGAACTACCTATTCTACATTAGTAATTACAGGACCTAACACTGGAGGTAAAACTGTAAGTTTAAAAACAGTTGGCTTATTACATTTAATGGCTTATAGCGGTATTATGATTCCTGCTAATGAAAATAGTAGTATTTTTATTTTTGATAATATTTTTGCGGATATTGGTGATAATCAAAGTATTTCAGAATCTTTAAGTACTTTTTCATCTCATATAAAAACAATAATAAATATAACAAATCATGCAACTTGTCAAAGCTTAATATTAGTGGATGAATTAGGTTCTGGTACAGATCCTATTGAAGGAAGTAGTTTAGCTATTAGTATTTTAGAATTTTTTCATAACCTAGGTGCTCTTTGTATATCCACTACTCATTATCAAGAAATTAAAAATTATGCCCTAACACACGATGGATATATTAATGCTAGTGCTGAGTTTGATGTTGAAAATCTAAAGCCAACCTATCACATAATATTAGGAATACCTGGCAAAAGTAATGCTTTTGCTATTTCTCAAAAATTAGGACTTAATAAGAAAATATTAGATAGAGCTATTTCTTTAGTTGATTCTAATGACATAAAAATAGAAGATATTTTAAAAAATATATATGATACTAAGTCAGAAATTGAAAAGCAAAAAGAAAAAATAGATTCTGATACACTTGAAATAGAAAAGTTAAAATTAGAACTTCAAAAAGATAATAAAGATGTTAAGGATAAAGAAAAAGAAATTATTGAAAACGCAAAAATTGAAGCGAGAGATATATTATTAAAAGCTAAAGATGATTCTACAAAAATTATAAAACAAATGAATGATATTTTAGGCACAGATACTTCTTCTAAAATTAAAGATTTAAATAATTTAAGAAATGATTTAAATACATCTCTACGAAATATAAATTCTTCAGATAAAGAAATATCTACTGGTACTTTAACAAGTTCTGATTTACCAAAAGGAACAAAAGTTATTATTACTAATTTAAATAAAAGTGGTATTATTATAGGCAATGTAAAAAATGGAAAAGTTCAAGTTCAGGTTGAAAATACCAAATTAAATGTAGATATTAATAACCTAGAATTAGATTTATCTAAACCTAAAAATATTAAGAAAACTAATACCTCTTCTACATTACATTTGACTCAAAAAAGTATTTCAAATGAAATTAATGTTATTGGTTTAAATGTTGATCAAGCAATATACTTAATAGATAAATACTTAGATAGTTGTTCTTTAAGTAGCTTAGAAACAATTAGAATTGTACATGGCAAAGGTACAGGAAAACTTCGTGCTGGCATTCATACTTTCTTAAAAAATAATCCTTATGTTAAAAGTTTTAGAAATGGTACATTTGGTGAGGGTGAAATGGGAGTAACTGTTGTTGAATTAAAAAAGAATAAAACGATATAATAAATCGTATATAGGGGCGGACGCCTCTGTCCGCCCGTGTAGAATTTATTCCGCTTTATTTTATTATTCTTTATTTAGTTTTATTACTTCAATTAATAAAGTTAGTACATACAACATTAAAGCTATTGGCATTGTATATTCATTAATTGGTATTTGAGCTATTACTAATATACTAAAGTATATACCAGCTACTAATACTAATGTTAATGCAACTTTTATAACTTTCTTTACAGCCTCTTTACTTTTTATATTTCTTAATGCAATATAAACTAAAGATAACACTGTTACAATACTTACTGGTAATACATAAGGTTTTACTATTGTACTAATTCTAGTTGTAGGTATTTTTATTTCATATATTTCTAATTTGTCTTTGTCTATTCCATATTTTTCAGAAATTTTTGTTTTAAAGTTTTCTAACTCTTCTTCACTATAATCTTTTATTTTTATTGAAACCATTTGGTTTAACTTTTCAATGTCTTGCACTGTTACATTTTTATTACTAAAAGTTTCATTTGTAATATTTTCTATATCTGCTTTTTCATATCCTGATGGTATATAGCATTCTATTCTTGTTGCAGAGTCATAAATAATACCTTTGTTAAATCCTTTAACTGCTAAAAATATTATACCTGCTACTATTATAATTAATATTGCAATAATCAATATTTTTTTGTTTTCTGTTATTTTTTTCATTATTTGCTTACCTCCCTACTTTTTACATATAACATAGGAACTGTAAATAATAAATTTCCTAGAACAATTGTTAACCATCCCCAGAAGAATAATAATCCCATAGAATTGATTACTGTCATCTTACTAAATGCAAATACAACAAACATTAATAAACTTATTATTAATACATCTATTGATTTTAAATATGCATGTTGTATATTTTCTGCAAATGTTTTTTCTTCATTTTTAATATGTTTTAGTATATTACTTACTAAATATGTGTTTACTACAAATAATCCTATAATTGCTGATAATGAGTTTAATGATATTTCTATATTAGTATATCTAATTACGATTGTCATTAAAGATATATTGGTAAGAGTTCCTATTACAGCTAGTAATCCGTTCATCTTATATTTAATGATCCATGTAATAAATGTAGCAACTAATAATACTGCTGTTACAATTAATGCTCCATAAACCACTTTAGTATCTACATTTGTTTTTAAATATTCTTCTGCTGTTATTTTATATACTAATGGTGTTTTTCCTATTGTAGTTAATTTAGAAACTACAGTAGCAGTGTTCATTTTGGAAGTAAATGTTGAATTTGATGTTATATTACTTGCTAATGTAACTCTTAATGTTTTTCCTATTAATTCCATATTATCATAAGATACTTCTGCTATTTCGTCTGTATCAAATTGTACTTTAAACTTGTTTGTTGATACTTCCCCATTATCGTCTGTTGTAGTTTTGTATCCATCTATGCCATTAATTTTGTCTATTCCTTCTTTGCTTAATTTTAGGTTTAAGTATACCGTGTATCCATCGTCTGTTGATGCATATGTAGTTTCTAATGATTTTATACTAGAATTTTCTATTAAAACATCTTTTGTGTTTGAATCTATTAATTCAAGCTTTCCTTCCATTGGCAAAATAGACTTTACATCATCTGGATATTCATCTGCAAAGTTTAAAACAATTTTTCCTGTTTTGGTATCTAAATCTAAACTATATTGATCTACTTTTAAGAATTTTAATCTTTCTTTTAATATATTTAAAGTTTTTTCATAATTATCTTTAGTTAGATTTTCATCTAAATTTACTTTTTCTTCTTTTTCAGTATAATTACTTTTATTCTCATCTGTTACTTCAGAAGAATCAACTTTTTTTCCTTCTGAATCATAGTAATTTTTATTTGTTGAAGTATCTACATCTAGTTCTAATACTGTTGTTCCTTTTAAATCTGTTGCTAATTTATAGTTAGGTATTTTGTTTGAATATTTGTTTTTATCTTTTACATATATTCCCAAAAAACCTACCAAAATGATTGCTATACAAATTAAAATTAATAATGCTAGTTTTAATCTTTTTTTTGTTGTTTTCAATATTATTCCTCCCATTTTTATAATAATCTTGTTCCATTAATAACAAGTTCAAACCATAGTTTTAAATATTTAGCTGCATATTTGCTCATCATTGTTCTTTTTAAAAATATTTCAAAGTAGTCTAATACTGGGCAGATTTTGGTATCTATTTGAATATCTAATGTAATAATTCTACTTTTTTTATTTAAATTCAAATTAGATTCTGTTACAGCATAATTTACTCTATCATGTATATGAAACTTAGTTGCATTTGGATTTACTACTCTATTTCTATGAACATCTGACTTGTCTGCTAATATTAAAGCTGCCGAAATATCGCTTACTGGTTCTCCTGTTTCTTCATCATGGTTTCCTATAGCAGTCATTATTTCAATACATTTTTCTGTTTCTAAGCCTATATCTTTTAATATGCTATAAGCTAGTAATGCGCCTGATTGAGCATGATCTATTCTGTTTACGCTATTACCAATATCATGTAAATAACCTGCTATTTTAGCTAATTCTACTCTTTCCTTATTGTAACCTAGTTTTTCTAAAATTTCGCCTGCTCTTTTAGAAACTATTGAAACATGCCTTATAGAATGCTCTGTATAACCTAATTCATTTAACTGCTTTTGCGAACCTTTTAATAAAGCAAGTACTTCTTTATTATTCTGGATATCTTTTAATGTAATCATTTTTCTACTCCATCATAACATTTTAAATTTTACCCCAACAATTCCTTTTTTTCAATACTTTTTTGTAAAATAAAAAAGAAAGATAAATTTAAAATTAACCTTTCTTTATTATTTCTCTATATTAATAAAATTATTTAGTAATTGATAATATTTTGAATTTAATAATTCCCCCTGGTGTATTTGCTTCTACTGTTTGATTTTTCTTAGCACCTAATAAAGCTGCACCTATTGGTGATTCATTAGATATTTTATTGCTTGCTAAATCTACTTCTGTAGAACCTACTATTGTATATTCAATATCTTCATCAAATTCTAAATCATGTACTTTTACTTTATTACCTATTTGTACTGTTTTTGTATCAATTTCTGATTCATCTATAATTCTTGCATGTCTTATTTTGTTTTCTAAATCTGCGATTTTTGTTTCATTTGCTGCTTGAGCATTTTTAGCTTCGTCATATTCTGAGTTTTCTGATAAATCTCCAAAACCTAACGCTACTCTAATTCTTTCTGCAATTTCGGCTCTTTCTTCAGTTTTTAAATATTCTAATTCACTTTCTAATTTGTCATATCCTTCTTGGGTTAAAAGTATTTCTTTTTCATCCATTTTTGTCATCTCCTATCAGATTTTTTAAGATTGACTTATATATTAACTCGAATTTTATTTTTTGTCAATACTTTTTATCTAAATTCTATTTTGTTGATTGCCCCGTTAATTCCTATTAATTTTGAAATAATTATTTTGTCTTTATCTATTTTTTCTCTAATTTCAGCACAATTAATATTGTGCCAATTTATAATACTTTCATACAATATTATATTTTCATATTCATTTAACAATTTGGAATTTTCAAATATATTGTTTATTTCTTTTGGAAATTTTATTCTATAAGAATTTATTATTATTCCATTAAAAAGTTTTGAAATTGCTTTTATAACTCTATCACTGCAATTAATTACAATTGCTTTATTATTTATTACATACTCATTTAGTTCAAATTGTGTAAAATCTAAATTTATTATTATATCAGATTTTGCTAAACTTTTTTGATAACTATTTGAAAATTGCACTGCTATTCCATGATTTTCATATAGTTCATTTTCTAATTCTTTAAACTTATATATTTTATTGCTTACAATTTTAGTAATTTTGCTATTTTGTGCTATGTATTTTATAACCCAATTATTTAACTTATTATTATCATTTACTAAAATAGTAACTTCTCTTTTTAATAGCTCTTTCTTTTGTAATTTATTTATATATTTTAATGTCTCTGGCAGTAATATTTTCTTTATTAGTTCTCCTTTAAAATAATATATGCCATTATCTTCAAGTAGCTTAACTACAGTTTTTGTTTTTAAATTATTTTCTAATACTAATCTTGTAGTGTTATTTATTTTACTATTCTTTATTTGTTTTCTTAAATATTTTTCTATTTTATTTTCATCTATTCTTCTAAATGGTAATATCATAATATTATAATTATTAGTACTAACCATTGTAGCTATTTTGAAAATCAACTTATATTTTAATATTATCTTCTTTAATAAACTAGGTAATTTAGAATCTTCAGCAAATATATCTTCTTCATTTTTTATTAATTTTAGATAAATAACACTTTCCATAAAAAAATCAAGCCTTTCATATTAATTTATAAATTATATGAAAAGCTTGACTATTTATTACACTATTATTTTTTACTTTCTCTTATTTTTATATGAACATCTCTTAATTGTTCTTCTGTTACCTCTCCTGGTGCTCCCATTAATAAATCTTGTGCTTTACTGTTCATAGGAAATGCTATAACTTCACGAATACTTGGTTCATCTTGCATCAACATTATCATTCTATCTATACCAGGTGCAATACCTGCATGTGGTGGTGCACCATAATGGAAAGCATTAAATAAAGCTGGGAATTTATTTTCTATTGTTTGTTTATCATATCCTGCTATTTCAAATGCTTTTATCATAATCTCTGGATCATGATTTCTAACTGCTCCTGATGATAATTCTATTCCATTACATACTATGTCATATTGATATGCTAGTATGTCTAATGGTTCTTTGCTATTTAATGCTTCTAAACCTCCTTGAGGCATTGAAAATGGGTTATGACAAAAATCTAGATTTCCTTCATCATTTAATTCATACATTGGAAAATCTACAATCCAGCAGAATTTATATACATCTTTTTCTATTAAATCTAATCTGTTTCCTAGTTCTGCTCTTATTCTTCCTGCAAGTGTATCTACAATTCTTGGAGCTTCTGCTATAAAGAAAATAGCATCTCCAGCTTTTGTATCTGTTGTAGAAAGTAATTTATTTTGTGCATCTTCATCTATAAATTTAGCTATAGGTCCTTGAAGTGTTCCGTCTTCTAAAACTTTAAGCCATGCTAAACCTTTTGCTCCACATTCACTTATTGCAAAATCTACCATTCCATCATAAAATCTTCTTGGAATTTCCATTGCATTTGGTACAGTAATTGTTCTTACAATTTTTCCTTTAAATGCATTAAATTCTATATTTTGGAATATATCTGTTACATCTTTAATAATAAGTGGATTTCTTAAGTCCGGTTTATCTGTACCGTATTTAAGCATTGCATCTCTATATGCTATTCTTGGAAATGGATATTCAGCTACCTTTTTTCCTCCAAATTCCTTGAAAGTATTATACATAACTTTCTCCATTACTCCAAACACATCTTCTTGTGTTGCAAAAGCCATTTCCATATCTAATTGATAAAATTCCCCTGGAGCTCTATCAGCTCTTGCATCTTCATCTCTAAAACATGGTGCTACTTGGAAATATTTATCAATTCCAGATACCATTAACAATTGTTTAAACTGTTGAGGTGCTTGTGGAAGTGCATAAAATTTTCCCGTGTGAACTCTACTTGGTACTAAGTAATCTCTTGCACCTTCTGGTGATGAACTTGTAAGTATTGGTGTTTGAACTTCTGTAAATCCTTTTTCTATCATTTGATTTCTTAAAAATTGTAACACCTTTGCTCTTAATAAAATATTATTTTTTAATTTTTCATTTCTTAAATCTAAAAATCTATATTTTAATCTTAAATCTTCTCCAACTGCTTTATCTGAATTAATTTCAAAAGGTAAATTTTTTAACCTCTTTCCTAGTATTTCTATTTTTTCTGCAACAACTTCTATTTCACCAGTTGGAATATTTTTATTTATAGTTTCTTCATCTCTTATTTTTATTGGTCCTTCTATTGATATAGTAGATTCGGTTGGAATTTTAGAAGCCATTTCTATTAGACCACTTTCTACTGTTACAACTGCTTGAGTTATTCCATATTGGTCTCTTAAGTCTATAAATAGTAATCCTCCTAAATCTCTTATTGTTTGTACCCAGCCTGCAATTTTAACATTTTTTCCAACATCTTGTTTTGTAAGCTCTCCACAATTATTTGTTCTGTATGAATCCATTTTCATTCATTCCTCCTTATTTTAATACAAAAATCCCTGTATGTTTTCATAACATACAGGGACGAAATTCTATTCCGCGGTGCCACCCTATTTAAAAAATGATAGATCATTTTTTCACTTTATTTTAGTTTGCTCCAATGTGTTTCGTAAACTATGTTTATTTAAAATGCTTTCAGCCACGGCATTTATTCTCTAAAAACAACCTTTAGTTACTTGTCATCTTCATAGCAATATTTATTTAATATATAATATTTTACATAATTTTAATTAAATTGTCAATATTATAGCTACAAAATTCGTGTTTTTATCAAAATTATAGCATAGTTTCTATATTAATTAACCTATTATATTTACACACTCTATCTGTTCTACATGGTGCTCCTGCTTTTATATATTTACTGTTTGTTGCTACTGCTAAATCTGCAATTGATGTATCTTCTGTTTCTCCTGATCTATGGGATATTATTGTAGAATATCCATTAGCTTTCGCATATTTTATTGTATCTAGAGTTTCACTTAATGTTCCTATTTGATTTGGTTTTATTAGTATACTATTGGCTATGTTATTTTTTATTCCTTTTTCTAATCTGTTTATATTGGTAACAAATAAATCATCTCCTACTAATTGTATTTTATCTGATAATCTATTAGTAAGTTCTTTCCAACCAATCCAATCTTCTTCTGCTAGACCATCTTCTATAGAAATGATAGGATATTTATTTATTAATTCTTCATAATACAATATCATTTCTTCAGTAGTTTTGCTTATATTTGTTTTCCAAAATAAATATGAATTGTTTTTTTCTTTTTTCTTGGCTTCTTCTAACATTTCTGTTGCTGCTACATCTAACGCTATTGAAACATCTACCCCTGGCTTATATCCAGCACTCTCTATTGCTTCAACTAATAGTTCTAATGCTTCTTCATCACTAGTTAAATTTGGTGCAAATCCGCCTTCATCTCCCACTGCTGTGGATAATCCGCTTCTCTTTAATATTGCTTTTAGTGCATGATATATTTCTACTGCAATGCTCATTTTCTCTTTAAATGTACTTCCGTTCAATGGTACTATCATAAATTCTTGTATATTAACATTGTTATCAGAATGTTTACCTCCATTTAAAACATTCATCATTGGAATTGGTAAGTTATTTCCACTTATTCCTCCTATATATTTATATAATTCAATATTTAAAGATTTAGCTGCTGCATTTGCACATGATAGTGATACTCCTAATATTGCATTTGCTCCTAACTTGCCTTTATTATTTGTTCCATCAAGTTGTATTAATTTATTATCAATTCTTCTCTGATTGTATACATTTTCGTTAATTAGCTCTTTAGATATAATTTCATTCACATTATTAACTGCTTTTTGTACACCTTTTCCTAATAACCTATGTTTATCATTATCTCTTAATTCTACTGCTTCAAAGCTACCTGTTGAAGCTCCTGATGGTACAATACTCCTTCCTGTTACTCCATTTTCTAATGTAGTAGTAACTTGTACTGTAGAATTTCCTCTTGAATCAAAAACTTCCAATGCCTCAATTTTACTTATCTTAACACAATTGTCCATAATATACCTCCTTATGTATATTATGGACAACTTCTTCTTTTTAAATCATTATTTTTTTATTTTGTTTTTTGTTTCAATAGTTCTATTTAAATTTTCTACCATTCCGTTAATTAATAAGTATCTTTCAGCAAATTCTATATTATTGCACTCTTCTTCTTTTATTGTTGAACCTGTTTGTATTAATTTTGAAATTTCTTTATCTAAGTTATTAATCATTTTAGTTATTGAAAATCTATTTATAACTTTTTGTCTGCAAATATTTTTATAGTCAATACATTCTTTATTATCTAGTATTTTAATAATTGCTTCTTCATATTCTTTTATTTCTTCTTCATCAAAATTAAAATCAAATTGTTGCTCTGGTAATTGATATGGTCTTATTAAATAACCACAATCTTTTTCTATTATTTCTTTTTGTCCTCCTATATCACATGAAACAACAGGAACTCCCATTGACAAAGATTCATATGTTGTAAGAGTTAATCCTTCTCTTAGAGAACATACTAATGTAACATCTGCCACTTTATAAAACTTTCTTACATCATCTTGCATTCCATACAAATGCACATACTCTTCCAAATTTTCTTTTGCTACTTTTGCTTTTAAATCTTCAAAAGCAGCCCCATCTCCAACTACAATTAGTCTTACATCTTTTCTTTTGGCTAATATTCTTTTTAATACTTCTATTGCAAACAATGGTCTTTTATAATGTACTATTCTTCCTATAAATAGTATGGTTTTTACATTTTCATATTTTTTAATTAGTTCTTCTTCTCCATCATATTTTATACTATTATCATAAAATGTAGTATCTGTTCCTATATATACTGTTTTTATATTTTTTATACTTCTATTCATAATAGTATACATCATTTCTTTTAAATGCTTTGTACATGTAAATGTTGCATCTAAATAATTTGCTACTGAATTAGAATCTTTTGGAAATCCTCCGTTTCTTAATGTCCAATTTTCTGCATGTATATAATCTACAAATGGCACTTTCTTAAAATTATATTTTAACCATGGTAGTGCATAATACCCATAAAAGCTGTTTGATAAAAATACGCACTGTATATCTCTTGATTTTATAATATGATATATAAAACTTGCCCAGTCTTTTTCTTTTAAAAATGTTGTTAAGTCAAAATATTCGTCTACATTTTTCTCTACTTCTTGTCTTAACACATAATTGCACTTTTTAGTTGTAATTACACTAATTTCATATCCTTTGTTCCTTAGTCCTTTTATTAAATTTAGTGTAAAAATATCTGCTCCTCCAACAACAAAACAAGGAAAAATTATTAGTATTCTTTTTTTATTTTCTATTTCTAATATACTCTTCTTTGATATTTCTATTTTAGTTGGAATGTCTTTGAAATCAATTTGATATATTTTATCAAATTGTATGATACTAGTATCATACTTTATTTCTTTTTTTACTTTATCTATATATTTCTTAGATATTACTGATTTTTCTTTGTTATCATGATATACAACATTCTTTTCCTTCATTACTTTTCTATGCCAATATCCATAAAAGTCCATTTTTATTGGTATATATTGTTTGCTTAAGAATGACAACCACATATACCAATCTTCATCTACTTCCATTGGTAAATTCATGTACTCATCTAGTTCTAAGAATTTCTCTTTTTTTATAAAAGCACATTTAGAAATTATATTTTCTTTAGTCATTTCATAAATTGAAAGTTTCTTATTATATAAAACCTTCTTTTTATCAAAATCAACCATTCTCGAATATGCCCATACACCTTCTGGATTAGTAATCATAGTAAAATATCCACACTCAATCATGGTTTTATCTATCAAATCATTTTCTGGCAACAATAATAATATATCGCTATTTGCCTTTTCAGCAGCAACATATTGTGCTTTTGCAAGCCTTTCTTCTTCTATTTCTATTATTTTTATTCTCTTATCTGACTTTTTTAGTTCTTTTATTCTATCATCTGATTTGCTTGTAGCAATTATCCATTCCCAATGAGGAAAAGTTTGATTTAGCAAAGATATATATGTTTGTTTAATATGTTCATCTCCTGTATAATATGTAACAACAGAGACATAAGTATTTCCTACAAATTTACTAATTCTTTTATTTATATTTAATCCTGGTTCTAATGAAAAATCGAAATAATCTAATTCTGTTTTTTGTATCTTCATAATTCGGTTCTCCTTTGCTTTTGTATTATTATAGATTATTTATAACATATTTTTTAATTTAAATCAAACTTGTTTTTATCTCTCATTTAATTCTTCTTTATTTTTTTCTAGTTGTTCATTTCTTTGAATTGCTTTTTCAATAACTTTTTGTGGTATTATAATATTTCTTTCTAGTGCAATATTTTTTATCTGTTCTATTGTTAATCCTTTTCTTAAATACTCTGCAATGATTGATGAACTTCTCATAATTTTTAATTTCTTTCCATTATTTTCGGCACTTTCATAATTGAGTAATTTTGTTTTTATTTCTTTTTCTCTATTGTATTCAGATATTCTGCTACTAATAGTGGTTAACGAAATACCATATTCTTTTGCAAGTTCTGTTTGTGTACTACCTTCTTTCCATTTTTTTACTATTTCATCTATTGATAACTCTATTTTTTGTTTTGATTTTATTTTAGGTTTTGTTTTTTTCTTTCCTTTTTTTTCGTAATATTCTGCTATTCTTTTAGTAATGGTAGTTTTTGAAACTCCATATTCTTTTGCAAGTTCTTGTTGTATGGTACCTTGCTTCCATTTCTCTACTATTTCTTCTATTGGTAATTCTATTTTGGGGTTCAATTCTTTTTTAGGTCTTTGTTTTCCTTCCCTTTTGTAATATTCAGATATTCTGTTATTAATAGTAGTTTGTGAAACTCCATACTCTTTCGCAAGTTCTTTTTCTATAACACCTTGTTCCCATTTCTTTACTATTTCATCTATTGGTATTTCTATTTTTCGTTTTGGTTTTTGTTTTCCTTCCTTTTCATAATATTCAGATATTCTTCTATTAATAGTTCTTATAGAGAGTCTATATTCTTTTGCAAGTTCTTGTTGTGTAGTACCCTGCTCCCATTTTTCTACTATTTCATCTATTGGTAATTCTATTTTTATATTTTTCTTTTTAGACATATTATAATCTCCTAAACATCATAACTTCTGTAACATTTTATCATATTTTATGTTAATTTTCAATATGGGATTATAGAACATATCGACTTTATGTTGCCATTTGGTCTCACTCAATTAGAGTTTCCAAATATAATAAGTAAATCTCAAAGGTATATGTTTAGCTATTTTTATATAATAGCAAATGAGAAATTTTCTACTATATAAAAAAGCCAACCATTCTTTGGTTGACTTCTTAATTATATGTTCTAAAAAACAGAACATATTCTTCTGCATTGGCTGGGGTACTGTGATTCGAACACAGGAAATGTCGGAGTCAGAGTCCGATGCCTTACCGCTTGGCGATACCCCAATATAATTTACTTTTATATAATAACATATTTCTATTTAAATTTCCAGCATTTATTTTTAAAATTTGATTATATAGTATAAATTTATTATAAAATGCTAGCCAGAATTTGGCTAGCACCTAGATTTTTATAATAATCCTTTAAAAAATTGAATTATTATACAAATGAGTATTAATACGAGCCAGGATATTAATAATCCAGAAAACACTCGTACTTTTCCAATAAAACCTCTCTTTAAAATATCTGAACAGGAGCAAAGAATTAATATTCCTGTTGTTAACATATAAACAGAGAAATTTATTATTGAAATATACCCCTGTATTCCTACAAATTCAAATATTATTTGGAGCCAAAATGTAATCCCCAAAACTAATACTAGAATTGCAAGAATAATATCTATCCGATTAGTTCCTCTTTTAGACATATGAAGCCCTCCTTTTTTAGCTTGTTAACTAATCGCTCTTTTATTATAACATAATATTAATCTTTCTTCAATATTAGAACTTTATATTTTTGCTCACTTTTTCATACACTTTTAGATTGCTTATATACTTTTTTTCTAATTCGCAAAATTTCTTTGAATGAGTTTTATATTTTAAATGACAAAATTCATGTATTATTATATATTCTATTGTTTCTTTGCTATATTTTACTATATCTGGATTTATTACAATTATTCCTTCTTGACTTAAACATTCTGCCATTTTGTTTTCTTTTAATCTTTTTATAATATAATCTTCTGGAGCAAACCCCAATAATTTTCTAACTTTTTCTAATATTAGTTCAATTTCATTATTTGCTACTACTTCATATAATTTTTCTATTAATTTAACTAATATTTCTTCTCTATTTAATTTTTTGTATTTATTGGGTAAACATATTTTTATATTTTTTCCTTCTACTGTTAGTATTGGTTTCCTTAAATTTTTATAATTTATTTTTACTTTGCAGTCTTCTCCAAATAATTTTACAATTTCGTTTCTTATGTATTCTTGTTCTTTCTTTGCTTCGTACTCTTTTAATTTATTTATAATCCAATTTCTTTTTTCTTTGATTATATTTTGTATTTGGTTATTGGTATAGTACCAAGGGGCTTTAATAACAACCTCTCCATTTTGTACTGATAAATATAAATCATCACTAAAATTTTTGTTTACTGTATATTTTATTATATTTTCCATATTAAAGTCCTCCTTTTTTTAAAACCTTTGTTCGTTTATTATTATACGAACATTTTTTTGTTTTGTCAATACTTTTTTGTTATTTTTTACAAAAATATGTTTGTGTTTTTATAAAGTTTAAGAGCCGTAGAAAAACTACGGCTCTTTTAGGCTTTAGGTTTTTTATGCTTTTTTAGCCATTTCGAGATATCTGATTGCATCGTCTTTTGACCATGCATGTATACCTCTGTCGAATTTGGTTACTCTTTCTGCTTCAAAGAGTGCCATATTAAATGGTTTAAAGTTATCAAACCATTTAATTACAATAACTTTACGCTTAAACCGTATTGCTATTGTACCTTGATATGTCTCATATACATACCAAACCTTTTCTGTTTGATCTTCTTCGTCCCATTCTTTTACAATTTTAACTTCTGGATTTCCTTCATAAACCGAATCTACAATAGCAGAAGCGTTTTTTTGGTTAACTTCAAGTGTAAAATTGTAATGACACATTTCATGTATCTTTTCGAACTTTTCGTTCTCAGAAACAAATCCTTCTTTTACATCATTAAGAATAAAAGATTTGCCACACACAGCGCATACATCGCCTTCATCTGGAACATGAACTTCTTCTCCCTTGGAAATGAGTTCTTCATCTTTTATTGGGGCAACAACTGATTCTAAAAATTTAGTACTTTTAATATTCTTAGCCCAATATACATGTCCATTATTTGACAATATATATTTGCCATAAAGCAAATATGTGTCTAAGTTTAATTTACAAAAAGCTGCTTGCTTCCTATAAATTAACAGTTCTTTGAGGTCTTTTAAACCTCTTTCTTTTTTTTCATCAATGATTGCTGCTTTCTTTATTGCATCTTCCGAGTCATATATGACTCGTTTTACACAAAAAGGCTTCGGACGATAAGTCACTTTCGTTAAAAAAGTGTCAGATCTTCTGTCCACATTTCTTTTTAATGCCTTATAGTAATCAAAATTACTTGCACTTACTATGGGATGTCCATAGGTGTCATATGCAATTGGATTGATTTCTATTCCATTGATGTCAATTTTCATATCACTTGGATATGAAAGCTTGTCGAGCCGGATTATTCCTAGGCTTCCCTGTTCTTTGTTTGGATCCATAACTTTTCTTCCCCGAAAAGGACGAATAGTATGAATTTCTGTTATATAGTCTTTTTTATATTTTTCATTTAAAGACATATATAAAACACTCTCCTTATTTTATTTAAGCATTACCTAAAACCTATTTTTTTCCTCCTTTTTATTTATTGAACAATTTGTTCTCTTGGAGGCTTTAAGTAAAAGCTTTTGCACTACTATTATAGCATTATTTACATAATTTTGCAAATTTGGTAAAAAATAAAGCGGAATAAATTCCGCTCGGGCTGACAGAGGCATCTGCCCCTACATATAATTTAATTAATAGTGAATAATGAATGATTAATAATTAATAATTTATAGAGTTCAGACTATTTTGAGACTTTTTTGGAAAATTAGGGCCCGAC